>Ga0114931_10001347_pt1 | contig 31403 bp, 31 predicted proteins | sample 2SBtaG_FD_89579 | JGI IMG/M metagenome (GOLD analysis project Ga0114931, IMG submission 89579) | Deep subsurface microbial communities from Kolumbo volcano to uncover new lineages of life (NeLLi) - 2SBTROV14_V59a metaG | ecosystem: Environmental > Aquatic > Marine > Volcanic | place: Kolumbo...
AAGTAAAAACCATTTTAATTTGTATCTAAAAGAAATGGAGTTTAGGTATAATTACAGAAAGGTGAATTTGTTAGATTTGTTGGTCAAAATACACTTTAGTCCTAAATTGTCCTAATCACTTAACTTAATATATACTATAGATAGCCAAAATTTATCCAAAATAAAATCATTAATACCGGGCTATGTTAAGTGTTAAACTATAGTAAATTACAGGCAGTGAAACGTATTTTAGTTAGTGATATTAAATACTCTGAGTGAATACCCCCCCTAGGGATTACGGCACAGCAATATACACCAAGACATGTAAAAAAATAATAGAATAGAGAGAACATTCAAGAGACGCCGCTGCATAAGGAGCTTAAACGGCGATATAGACGAGGGGCTGAATTGTCTTGAGTGGGGCCCGGTTAATCCTCAGCCTGGACATAAATCTCTCCCCCCGATTCTGAAAATTCCTTAGCTTTTTCCTCAAGCCCTTTTATCCGGGCCTGCTCGTCGGAGAGTCCTTTCTTTTCCGCGTATTCCCTTACATCCTGTGTAATTTTCATGGAACAGAATTTTGGCCCGCACATGGAGCAAAAGTGAGCGACCTTCGCGCCGTCCGCAGGAAGCGTTTCGTCATGAAACTCCTTTGCCGTATCGGGGTCGAGTGATAGGTTGAACTGGTCGTTCCACCTGAACTCGAACCTGGCCTTGCTCAGCGCGTTATCCCTTACCTGGGCAGCCGGGTGCCCCTTTGCGAGGTCGGCAGCGTGCGCCGCTATCTTATAGGTTATAACACCTTCCTTTACATCCGTCCTGTTCGGGAGCCCGAGGTGCTCTTTGGGGGTAACGTAACAGAGCATCGCGGTGCCGTACCAGCCTATCATGGCAGCCCCGATTGCCGAAGTAATATGGTCGTACCCGGGCGCTATATCCGTTGTCAGGGGCCCGAGGGTGTAAAAAGGCGCCTCACCACAGTACTCGAGCTGCTTATCCATATTCTCCTTAATCATATGCATGGGCACGTGCCCCGGTCCCTCAATCATAACCTGCACATCATGCTTCCACGCAACTTCGGTAAGCTCACCTATTGTCTTAAGCTCTGCAAACTGCGCTTCGTCATTAGCGTCGGCAATCGATCCAGGTCTGAGCCCGTCTCCCAACGAGAACGCGACGTCGTAGGCTTTCATTATTTCACAAATCCTTTCAAACTCGGTATACAGGAAACTTTCTTTATGGTGAGAAAGGCACCACTTAGCCATAATCGAGCCCCCTCTGGACACTATCCCGGTAACCCTGCCTACTGTAAGCGGTATAAACCTCAGCAGCACACCGGCATGAATAGTAAAGTAATCGACCCCCTGCTCGGCTTGCTCAATTAACGTGTCCCTGAAGATCTCCCATGTGAGATCTTCAGGACTGCCCTCAACCTTTTCCAATGCTTGATATATAGGCACGGTCCCAACAGGCACGGGCGAATTCCTGATAATCCACTCCCTGGTCTCGTGTATGTTATTCCCGGTCGAGAGGTCCATTATTGTATCGGCCCCCCACCTGGAGGACCAAACCATTTTCTCAACCTCTTCTTCAATACTAGACGTAACAGCAGAGTTCCCGATATTAGCATTTATCTTAACCAGGAAATTTCTGCCGATTATCATAGGCTCACTTTCAGGATGATTGATGTTGCAGGGGATTATGGCCCTTCCCTCGGCGACTTCGCGTCTCACGAATTCAGGTGTGATATGCGTCTTTGGGATATTAGCCCCGAAACTCTCTCCGGGATGATATGTGGTAAGCTCAGAGGCCTTTTCCCTGAGCGCGCCTATTTCCTGATTTTCTCTAATCGCAATGTACTCCATTTCAGGAGTTATTATTCCTTTCCTGGCATAGTGCATCTGAGAGACATTGGCGTCGGGCTTAGCCTTGAGGGGTTTTCTGGTATTTTGAAACCTGATCCCTTTTATTGCCGAGTCTGACTCAGCTCTTCTTACGTATTCGGATGAAAATTCGCCGAGCTCAAGCGTATCTCCCCGCTCAGAAATCCATTTCTCTCTAAGAGGGGCCAGGCCTCTTGTAACGTCTATTTCTATGTCAGGGTCTGTGTAAGGGCCGCTAGTATCGTAAACAGTAACCGACAGATTATTAGACCCGCCTCCGTTTTGTCTAAACATGGGGCTCGAATCTTCAAGCCCTATCTCACGCATCGCCACACGTATATTGTGGATTTCCCCATTAACGTACTTCTTTTTAGACTTAGGGAACTGATCCCTTGTAATAACACCACTCTCCGGAATCCTCTCTACCTTGGTTCTTGTTCCCACTATATAGAACTCCTTAAATATTGCGAAAGATTTTTTACAGCAAATCTAACTCTTAGATAGTATAAAAGTATTAGGGAAAAAGCGCAATCCAATAGTGGATTTGTGCCGTGCGCATACACCGGTAAAATATTTAGGATGCCTCATATTACACTCGGAATAGAGTCTTCATGCGATGAAACGGCTGCGGCTCTCATAGAGGACGGAAATAAGTGCCTCTCAAGCGTAGTTGCGTCTCAGATAGATATTCACAAAGAATACGGCGGAGTCGTACCCGAGATCGCATCAAGGAAACACATCGAGCTCATAATACCCGTAATAGATAAAGCTATTAAAGAGGCTGGGATAGATACCGGCAGGATAGACGGAATCGCCGTAACCCATGGTCCGGGCCTCATAGGCTCATTAATGGTTGGGTTATCAACGGCAAAAGCCCTATCATTCAGCCTCGGAATACCAATAATCGGAGTAAACCATCTTGAGGCTCACTTATCAGCCGTCCATCTCGAAAATGACATAGAATTTCCGTTCACAGGTCTCGTCGTCTCGGGAGGGCATACAAGCCTGTATCTCGTAAAGGGGTACACCGAGTTTGAGATTCTGGGGAAGACAAGGGACGACGCCGCGGGAGAGGCATTCGACAAAGGGGCTAAGGCGCTCGGACTGAGCTACCCAGGAGGCGTTCAGATTGACAGGCTCGCCAGGGGAGGGAACTCAAGCTACACAGACTTCCCAAGACCGTTTAAATCCTCCTCCACGCCTGATTTCAGCTTCAGCGGTCTCAAGACCTAACTCGTATACTATTTAAGGAAGGAGCCCTCTCCCAGCGAGGAGCGGTTAAAAGACATATGCGCCTCTTATCAGGAAGCTATAGTCGAAACACTCGTCGACAAAACACTTCTGTCAGCTAAAGAAAACAGAGTCGGATCGGTTGTTATTGCAGGGGGGGTCGCCTGCAACTCTAGGCTCAGGGAATCGGCAGAGGAGATACTCGGCAAAGAAGGGCTGTCAGTTTATATCCCCTCACCCAAGTACTGTACGGATAACGCCGCAATGATAGGCTCACTGGGCTCGTTCAAACTAATGAAAGGAGAGCGCTCGGAGCTTGACTTAAACACATTTTCTACAGTGAGGGCTAAGTATAAGAGGGGACGCGCCATGGCCCGGGGCTCCTGATCCGAAGAGAGATTAAACCTCGTAATCTACCACCGCCCTGTCTGTGCGTATCTCGCCCACAAACTCCGCAACTTTCACGTGCTGGGGGTGGTTTTGATAAGCTTCGAGCCCTTCCCTGTTCTCGAACTCTGAATACAGCACCACGTCAAACGCCGCGGGAGAAAGGTTGAAATTCAGTCCCACCTCCACTGCTTTTAACTCCTCTATCATATCTTTTAGCGCCAGAAGTGTCTCCTTTAGCCTATGTGCATTTTCTTCTTTACTAGCTCCGAGCGCCTCGTCTTTCAGCCTCCACATTACAATATGCTTTATCATTTTAACCTCCTTATGAGCTTTGTACTTGGCAGTAATATAAATACCTTATGCGTACAGATGTAATTTTTGATTTTACCAAAGCACCAAATAGACTTATATTACTGAAGAATAATATTCATATCAAAAGAGATCAAGCATACTAAAGATTGCTCTGAGAGAATAATACACGCTCGGCATTGTGCCCTGAGCAGGAGAAATTCGATTGGCTTTAATGCAAGATGAGGAAAATAAGAAAGGAAAGAAAACCTATGATTTAACAATCATAAAATGGCTCTTCGGACTTACGGGACCATACAGAAAGTTCATGGCCCTCGCTCTTTTGTTTATGGTGTTTACGGCACTCCTTGAGCTCGCTGTTCCTTTAATCGCTAAAACCGCTATAGATAAATACATTTACCCATCCTGGAGAATAGCCGCATTCACTACAAGCGAAAGAGATAAAAAGTTTGAAGCGGTGCTCGAAAAGGAATACCCAAACCTCATAGTGAGGCTTAGCAATCACTCATATCTTGTCGACACCTCCGGGCTCGGGAACGCAGACAGGCATAATTTAGAAAAATTCGGCATAGTGTCCGAAGAGCGCTATCTTGCAGTAAACCCGGGTGAAACGGAGCCAGATAAACGAAGCGCCGTAAACGAGATAATAAAAGAAAACCCGGACGTATTCCAGAGAGCAGGGGGTGTATACTACTCAAGCTACCATTCACTCCACGAGCTCAGCCGGGAAGACCTCCTGACTCTAAGGGGTGAGGAGATTAGCCGGGTCATAAGATTGGCTGCTCTTCTAATGCTGTGTCTTTTGGGCGTGTTTATATTCAGCTCTTTTTTTACATATCTCTTAAATTACTCCGGCCAAAAGATAATGCATTCAATCAGGACAGATGTTTTCTCCCACATACTGTCCCTTCCACAGGCATTCTTTGATAAAAACCCTGTAGGGAGACTCACAACCAGGGTAACAAGCGACGTAAATGCGATTAACGAGATGTACACCTCGGTTATGGTCCAGTTCTTTAAAGACATACTCGTAGTAATCGGAATATTCATAGTCATGTTCTATATGAATGAGGAGCTCACTTTTTACGTCATTATACTCACTGTACTGATGGGAGTGTTCGCAGGACTTTTCAGGATGAAGCTCAAGACCGTCTACAGGGACATAAGAAGGTCTATCGCCAAGTTAAACGCGTTCGTTCAGGAAAGCGTGAGAGGCATCGTGCTCATTAAGCTCTACAACAGAGAGACGGAAAACTATGAGAAGTTCAGAGGGGTGAACAGAGAAAACTATAAAGCCAATATGGACCAGCTCTGGGTCTACGCCACGTTCAGACCCTTTATAGAATTCACGAGCGTATTCACCGTAGCGTTTATTCTATGGTACGGGGGTATGAAAGTGCTGAGGCTCGATATTACATTGGGAGCGCTGATAGCCTATCTGTACTATGTGAGAATGCTGTTCAGACCCATAATGGAGCTTGCGGAACGCTACAATATTTTTCAATCAGCTACAGCAGCCACCGAGAATCTTTACGACCTCGTAAGTGTGGAACCTGAAGAAGCAGGTGGTATCAGCCATAAAACCCTGAAAGGAAAACTCGAATTTAAAAACGTCTGGTTTTCCTACGACAATAAAGAGTGGGTGCTTAAAGACGTGTCCTTCACCATAGAGCCCGGGGAGACCGTTGCGCTAGTCGGCCTTACGGGCTCGGGTAAAACCACCATAGTAAACCTTATCCTCAAATTCTACGAGATAGAAAGGGGCCAGATACTCTTCGACGGAGTAGACTTGAAGGAGCTCAGCCATGAATTTCTAAGACGGAACATCGCAGCCGTATTTCAGGACCTGTTCCTATTCGGAAAGAGCATATCTGATGGGGATAAAGAGAGCACAAGCGAATTCTCGAAGATAGTACACATAGGGGATATTGCCGACACAAACGGGCGTTCCATCTCATCGGGTGAAAAACAATTGGTCTCGCTCAGTCAGGCGTTCTCAAAAGAAGCGAGCTTCATGATACTCGACGAAGCGACTTCGAGCATAGATGCGAATATAGAGAAAAAAGTCCAAGAAGTAATCCATCATGCTAACGACTCACGCACGACTCTTATTATTGCGCACAGGCTCTCAAACGTAAGAGACGCAGACAGGATTATGGTCATACACAAGGGTGAGATTTCAGAGGTAGGCACTCACCAAACACTCCTGGCTAAAAAGGGTATATACTACAATCTCTATCAGCTTCAGAACGAAATTCAGCGATTCTCTTCACAAAATAACTAGCAGTATATTAAATACCGCAGATACACACTATGAGCTTCCCGACTTTAAATACAGAGATAGAAACCCTGAAAGCCTATCTTGCAAAAAGAGAAAGTTTTACGGACACCGAGCTATCGATAGTCTTGTCTCCATACAGGATATCACCTCTCGGATCGGAGATAGACTACCAAGGGGGGCCGGCGCTCAGCATGACTGTAAGCGCTTACACTTTACTCACATTTATTCCCGTAAAAGAAAGAAAAGTAAGGCTATACAGTGTGAATGATCCGGGTATAGCCGAATTTGATCCGGGGCGGATTAAATCGGCCGAAAAGAACGCATGGGGGAGATATGCCATGGGGGCGGCAAAGATCTTTGGTGAGCGCTACGGCGCCGAATACGGGTTCACGGGCGCGGTTTACACCACTCTTCCACAGAACGGACTGGGAAATTCTTCGTCAGAATGCCTCACGTACCTAAATGCGTTTTCCCTATCTAATAATATAGAACCCATAGGCTGGGAATACGCGGAGTTCGTGACGAGAATCCAAAACGAATACCTGAATGAAAGCTCAGGCCCTCTGGATCAATTGTCCGCTCTAAACGGAAGACATGACAGCATACTCCATGTAAATACGGGCTCGGGCGAAGTATCCGCGCACCCCGGACCGAGATTCGGCGAAGATTTTAAGGTGCTCGTTGCATATTCGGAGCAGACTGATGAAAAAGCCCCTTCCGATATGCAGAAACGCCAGGATGAATGCAGGGAAGTCTCGGGATTCCTGGGAATTATGGCGGGACTTAGCTCGGGAGATAAACTCTCTGAGATCCCACCACAAACATTCAGAGCGAATGCCCATAGACTGCCCGATAAGCTGAGACAAAGAGCGGAGCATTATTTCAACGAAGCAAGTCGGGTTCAGGACGGGCTGCTTGCCTGGAGAAAAGGAGACCTGGAGACCCTGGGCAGACTCATGAATGAATCATGCAGCAGTACGCTCGATATTGAAAAGAGCATGAGCGTCGGGCCCATAATGCTTCACAGAATCATAAGCTCCTCACCGGGAGTTTACGGGAGTACGATAAACGGCTCTTATGTAGTAGCATTGGTCAGGAACGAATTCGCAGAGGACTCAATATCCGATGTACTTTATAAGTACCTACGGGTTTGCCCGGAGTCAGAAGGTAAAGCTGCCGCGTTTTTTGCGGATCCCGGGGGAGGGTTAAGGCTTCACGGCTGAGACAATCCCTTCTAAAGAGAGCATCAAGACACATCATGATGGAGAAAAATTCAACCCGGATATATTCAGACAGCTTTGTTAAAGTTACTGTATTTAGGTATCCTAACAAATGGGTGTATATATGTCTATTTTCGATCCTGTGTACAGGCAAAAAAACCTGAGCGGTCAGATAACGAGGTCATTCTTCTATATAGGGCAGGCCGTAAAAAACATCCTCTGGGAAAAGAGTAAGCACGAGCACCTCACCCCTGCACAGGTAAAAGTGCTGCTTTTCATTAACTATACGAGAAACGATGCCATCACCGTGGGCAATCTAGCCAAGTATCTATCATGCACGCCCGCAACTGTAAGCGGGGTCGTAGACTCCCTCGAAAAGAAAGACCTGATCCGCAGAGTCAGGGATTTGGACGACCGTAGAAAGGTTCACATAAAACTAAACCCGGCAGGATCAAGAGTTGTCGGTGTGATCGAGAGTATTGGGTATCAGATAGAGGAGATAGTATGCGATTTCAGTTCGGAAGAGCAGGATATACTTGAGAAACTGCTCGAAAGAATCTCCGCAAAGCTTATAGACAAAGGTCTTATTTATACTAGTGATATATGCACGGCCTGCTGCTATTTCAAGAAAGACCGGCACTTAGGCGAGTTAAAACCGCATTACTGCGAAAACCTCCATATAATGCTGAGCGAAGAAGACATATGTAAGGAATGTCCTCACTACAGCAGAAATTAACTTGAAAAGCTAAAAAAATTTATTATATTTAGTTAGGTATCCTAAATATTAGGCTTGCTAAGAATAATCAGGGTCGAGATAAATTCGGTTATGGATAAACAATTATGAAATTCAAACAACTAACAGCCTACAGTCAGGAAGCAGAATTTATTAACCTCGATATTACCGATACGGATGAGCTTGAGCATTCATTGGATTCTGAATTCGAGGAAACGGGAGAGGACCTGGCAGAAAATAAACGCAGTCAGAATAAAAGTGACGATTATAGTACGCCAGACCCGAATTACAGACTGTTGTCCGCCTATTTCAAAGACCTGAGCTCTGAAGAGCTTCTTAAAAGAAAGGATGAAGCCGTGCTCGCCTCTAAGATAAAGCTTTGCAATGAAAAGAGGGACATAATCAATAAGATTCTTGACTCCGAATCTTATTTGATTAAACCCGAAAGCGATAAAAAGGCGCTCCTAGCGCTCAAGCACATATACGAATCAAAATCCATAGAAGCTACGGAAAAATTTATCAAATCCAACCTGAGGCTCGTAATAGAGCTCTCGAACCGTTATTTGGGCAAGGGTCTCCCACTCGGAGACCTTATACAGGAAGGCAACATCGGGTTAATGAAAGCCGTGGGAAAGTTCGATCACTCTAAGGGGTTTAAGTTCTCCACTTACGCCGCATGGTGGATTCATCAGTCCTTATCGAGGGCTACTATGGAGCAGACCCACGTGATAGCCATCCCGGTTTATCTTCAGGAAATGACTTCAAAAGTCTATAAAGCGAAGAATAGGATAGAGCATAACCGGGACACTACCGCAAAGCCCGAGCAAATTGCACAGGAAGCAAAAGTATCCCTCGATTCGGTTAAGACTATCTTAAACGGAAGAGACCTAGTAGTGCCGATAGAGCTTAATTCAGAAGACGGCGAGTCAAAGACATACCTCGACATCGCTCCCGACCCCGGGAGTAAAAGAGCCGAATTCTATCTATCAATGAGGTCGATTAAAAAAGAAATCAGAAGTTCCCTAAGCATACTAAACGAAAGAGAAAGGGATGTACTCAAAATGAGATTCGGCATTGACTACGAAGACGACCATAAGCTTGATCAAATTGCCACTAAATACGGCTTAAGCCGCGAGCGTATAAGACAAATTGAATGTGAGGCGCTGGATAAGCTCGCTCATTCAGAGCGCAGTAATGTGCTAAGAGGTTTGCTCAATTAAAATATGAGCTACAGCTTTTATTACTGTTTATGAGTGCAGCAATGCACTGTGCAGCATCACCGTTATTTGCGCACTTTAAGGATTAGCGACGCTTGAGAACTTGATTGAGCCCGGGAACGGGAACCTGGTGTTCTCTTCTCTTCCGTCAAGCTCATGAATACTGCTCGCTCCGAATTCTTCAAGCTTCTTAATAACTTCCAGAACCACTGTCTCGGGCGTAGAGGCCCCGGAGCTCAAGCCAACAACCGAATCTTCACTAAACATCTCAGGGTTCAGGTTCTCTGCGCCCTCTATAAGATAGGCCTTATCCACACCGTTTGCTTTAGCGACTTCTACAAGTCGGTTGGAATTCGAGCTCTCGGGCGAGCCCATAATAAATATTATGTCAGCCTGCCTGGAGAGGGCCTTTACCGCGTCCTGACGGTTTTGGGTAGCGTAGCATATATCCAGCTTAGAAGGGCTTAGCACGGAAGGGAACCTCCTTTTCAGCGTCTCCACAATCTCACGCGTATCGTCCACGCTCAGTGTGGTCTGAGTAACATATGCGATCTTATCAGGGTCGGACACACAAAGACTCTCCGCTTCCTCGACGGACTCAACCACAATCACATGACCGGGAGCCTCGCCGCTGGTACCTATTACCTCCACATGGTTTCTGTGCCCTATGAGTATTATAGTATAGCCTAGGTCAGCGTAGTGTTTTACCTCATAGTGCACCTTTGTAACCAGCGGACACACGGCGTCCACTACCTCAAGACCGTTCTCCCGGGCATCTTTCCAAACTTGGGGGCTTACACCGTGAGCGCTGAATATCACCTTAGCGCCTTTCTCCTCTATTTCGCCTAAAGACTCCACGAATCGTACACCTTTATTCTTAAGAGACTCTACCACACGCTTATTGTGCACGATCGCATGCCGCACATAAATCGGCGGCCCGTACATTTCAAGCGCGCGCTCCACTATTTCGATCGCCCTGTCTACCCCGGCGCAAAACCCCCTGGGCTTGGCTACAATAACTCGCATTTATTCTCCTCGGAAATATGCATAAGCTAACTATACTCAAATGTTTATCTACATTAAAGCTCGTTTACCGGCAAATACAGCCGGTGATAGATCTATTTGAGGAAATTTGCTATCCCTTCCTTAATTTCCATAACCATATTATTGAATGATTCTAAACATTCTGAAACCTCTTTGGCGCTTCGTTCTCCGACAAAAAGGAAGTGATTACCGTGCACGGTAGTACTAAGACGCCCGGTCAATTTATTGACGTAACTCCCGAACTCCCTAAGAGTCCGTTCGGATATCTTAAAACCCGATTCCAGGCGACCTACGAAATAATCATGGTATACCTTTCTGGTTATCAAGAAACTCCATGTGCCTCTATCTACAATCGGGTGGTAAGGCATTAATGCAGAATCGCCCGAGATTACGGCCACCAGCGGGTATTCATCAAATGCGAAGAACTTCTTATCCTCAATTGCCCTACCCGTATCCTTAACGAAACTCCCGTTTTCAACAAACTCATCGGTTCCCGTTATACCTACAGGTATGTCGCCAAAAATTGATTTAAGATAGTCATCCTTTGACATTATGCGCTTCCCGTTCAGCCTCCCTTGCTCCTCAAGCTGAGCCAAGAAAAGACCTAAGTGTGAGTCCACGAGCGATACCATATTTTTATATGTCTTTTTAAGTCCCCCTGTACGGTCCGAAGGTACGAGCATAGCCGGTGTAGCCTCAATTGCCAGAGCGAACCTGACAGAAAGATCGAGATCACTGCATGCTTTATTGAAGTGTCTTACTACCTGCCCCGATGCGCTCCAATGAATAGCGATTATTTGGTTTTTGAGTCCATTCTCTTTAATAACCTGAGAGGCCAAAACCGATGCCAGATTGTCCCAATCTGTTAGTGTAAATCCGGATAGACTTCGGGATAAACCGGATGATCCAAAGGGTAAGAAACAGCCAGTACAGAGTAGCCCTTTGCGACCAGCCAGTATACCGGGAAATCCCTTTCGTCCGAACCCGGAATGCCGTAGAAAACCCTCCCCAGGTTAGCCCACCCCGGGAAGAAAACAATAAGCGGTTTCTCAGGATTGCCTTTATAGAACCTACCGAGGGACGGAAACCCGTTATGGAACCTGATTTCCTCGTTATCAAAAAGTGTTTTTGCTGACATGGCGTCTTATACTAGGTACTCCTATCTCAGTCATTTCGAGCCTACTCATCTACAGTACTTGTAAGTTTAGAGTAAATATATAAAAATGTTAGGGTCGGAAAGAAATTCATTACGGAGATAACGCATATGCGGCTAAAGAACAAAGTTGCTATTATCACGGGCGGCTCTTCGGGGATCGGACGCGCCATATCGCTAGGCTATGTGAGGGAAGGGGCCAAGGTGGTAATAGCGGCTCTTCATGAGGATAAATGCCTGGAAACCGTTGAAGAGATAAAGAAAATGGACGGTGAAGCTATTTACTACACTCTCGATGTAGCGGACCTCGGCGCACAGAAAAAAATGCTGGATGCTACTCTCGAAGCTTACGGCAAAGTGGATATACTGATTAATAATGCGGGTTATTCAAGAAGAGAGAGTATATTCGAAGTTACCCCTGAAAACTGGGATAAGATCCTGGATATTAGCCTCAAGAGTGGCTTCTTCTTATCTCAAATTTTCGCCCAGCAGGTAATAAAACAAGGGACTCCGGGCAGGATAATAAATATCGGCTCCGTTGCCGGAGTGATGGATTTCCATCCGCTTTCAATTACGTATCACATAGCCAAAGCGGGCGTGATACACATGACCAGGGTTATGGGGGCCGATCTGGCCGAGCATAATATCACTGTTAACTGCATAAGCCCGGGCTCCACCAAGACGCCTCTATCAAGCTCGTCCGACCCCGGGTACAGGGATTGGATGACCGAGGGGATTCCTGAAGGGCGTATGGCTAACCCTGAAGAAATGGCGCCACCTGCCATAATGTTCGCCTGTGATGACGCGGCTTATATTACAGGCCAGACGATTTATGTAGAGGGGGGGGCGCTTGCAGTATATCTCGGACGCGCTCACAACCATGACAAAGAGCATGTATGAGAAATCACGTCAATTGACTTCGAGCATAATATCGGCCCTATCCTTGTGGGCTTCTAAGTACGGCAGGTAGTGGTTATAGAATATGTCCTTTTTCTGAAGCCACCCGCTGTGGTCCAAGTGTCTTACGCTCTCGTCCCTTTCATGCGCCCTCTCAAGAGCTGTCCCGGGAGGAGTATCGAGAAATATTTTAAGATCGACATACCCGTCTAGGGATTCGTGACATGAGAAAAGGCCCTCGAGTATCATATATTCACAACCCCCTGCCTCTATTTTAAGCTCGCCGTCGAGCTTGCCGTTTGAAAGATTGTAGAGCCCCCTGACTTTAAACGACTCTTCGTTTTTTATTGACTCAAGAGTATCTTTTATCTTCAGCAGATTGTACCAATCTTTCAAGTCGAGAGCGTCTTCGCTTAGCCTTTGGATCCACTCGCTCCTGGGTACGGTAACAAAGAGGTCTGTCGACAACAGCAGGGATTCGCTCTTAAGCAAATCGGTTAATTTCTGAGCCTCATAGCTCTTCCCGCTACCGATCATGCCTTCAAACGCGATTACGTAGGGATGCTTTTTCTCCTTACGGAGAATAGTCTCCACAAGCTCGTCTATCTTCACATGCGCTCCGATTCGATCCGGCTATTTAATTTCGTGTGCCACAAAAACACATATACCAATCATAGTTTACAATCACAGTGGTATCAGGCGCAAATAAACTACTTGCAAGATCGGGTAATTATAGGGGCTTTGGGGGGGCTTAGATTGTATTGACGCGTTAAGACAAGCCGCTAATTTCAGAACGCCCCCAGAAGCTTGAGAGATACAATAAAAATTGCTAGAATAAGAACGTATCGTATAATCCTCTCTCCACGCCTTACGGACAAACGGGCGGCCCACCATCCCCCTAGACCGTTTCCTGCTGCGAGAACGAGTCCGAGCAGCCAGTCCACATTATCTGTCCATATGAAAATAATCAGCGCCGGTATTGTAAATATCAGCGTGATAAAGACCTTGTGCATATTTACGAACACCAGGTTCATTTTTAGGAGGTGATAAAGAGCAGCCATAATTAAAAACCCTACCCCAACCTGAATAAACCCGCCGTAAAACCCTATAGCGAACATTATCGGGTATATAAGCCAAGTCTTTTTCCCTCCCTCAGTCGTAATGCCATGATTAGACTGGGGAGCAAGCATTGATATGATTATTCCAATCATTATAAGACCAAGAATTCTTTCAAACCACTCATCACTTATTCTGACCGAGATTAAAGCACCCAGTATCGCTCCGGGGATAGTAAGGGCGGCTAGTCTTAGACTTAGACCTAATCCGGATATTTTCTCTTTACGAAAAGATAGTATCGCGAACACGCTCTGTATCAAGATCCCGACCCTGTTGGTACCGTTTGCAGTAGCTCCGTCTAGCCCTAAGAAAATAAGCGCGGGCAACGTCAGGCTTGAGCCGCCTCCGGCCATAACATTAATCACGCCGGCTACTACGCCTACACCAAAGAGTATGAGTATTTCCAAGTATTCTGGCATTTATCTCTCGAATCTCACGGATATTAAAATTACATACCGGTCCGGTAATTATACTTTTTTATCACAATTGATAAAATACTCGTAAACAGAAAGTAAAAAGTCCATATTCCCCACAAGTAACGGGAGATCGCATGTAATGCTGGACAGATTTTTTAAATTAAGCACTCAGGGAACGACGGTGAGGCTTGAAGTCATAGGCGGCGTCACGACGTTCATGACCATGTCCTATATTATTTTCGTCCAGCCCGCAGTGCTGGGAGCAGCCGGCATGAACCCGGGGGCAGTGATGACGGCTACATGTTTGTCGGCTGCGCTTGGGACGCTGGTAATGGCAGTCCTCACCAACTATCCTATCGCACAGGCCCCTGCAATGGGCCATAACTTCTACTTCTCCTATATTGTCGTATTGACTCTGGGCTACACCTGGCAGGAGGCGCTGGGAGCGGTTTTTATCGCCGGAGTTTTATTTATCCTGCTGTCCACAGTCGGGCTCAGAGAAACTTTAATGAACGCCCTCCCAATGTGTCTTAAGAACGGCATACCCGTAGGGATCGGGCTTCTTATTGCGCTCGTAGGGCTCGAGTGGTCGGGGATTGTCGCAGGTCATCCCGTAACGTACGTTACTCTCGGAGACCTGAAATCAACCCCAACGTTAGTATCGATACTCGGCCTCATCGTAATGGCTGTTCTATTCGCCTTAAGAGTTAGGGGAGCAATACTGTTGGGCATACTGGCCGCTCTCGCGGCGGGCGTTATGGCTGGCATTGTTGAGTTCAGGGGCGTCGTCTCAGCGCCCCCGTCACTCGAGCCCACTCTATTTAAACTCGATATACCCAACATATTTAAAGACCCGCATCTTATAACAGTGATATTCGTATTCCTTTTCTTGGACTTGTTCGACACAATCGGCTCATTGATCGGAGTAAGCCAGCAGGCGGGGCTCATGAAAGACGGTAAACTGCCTAAAGCAAGCGGCGCTCTCCTATCAGACGCTGTAGCCACAAGCGCGGGGGCGCTCCTCGGCACATCTACTGTGACGAGTTATATAGAAAGCGCCTCTGGTATATCGGCGGGTGCAAGGACAGGGCTCTCTAATATGGTAGTCGCTCTCCTATTTATACTGGCAATATTCATAAGCCCGCTTGTGCGGATGATCGGCTCGGGTTATGCGGCGGAAGGGGATATAGTGCTTTATCCTGTAATAGCCCCGGCACTTATTATCGTCGGCAGCTTGATGTTCAAAAATATCGTAAACGTAAACTGGGACGATTACACCGAGTCCACCCCTTCTTTTCTAACCCTTGTGATAATGCCGCTCGCTTTCAGCATTACCGAGGGGATATCGTTCGGCGTGATTTCATACGTTCTGTTAAAAGTAGTCAGCGGGAGGGGTAAAGAGATCCACTGGCTGATTTATATTTTTGCCTTATTATTCGTTGCCAGATATATTTGGCTGGTCCAGTAATCAAGTGCCGGGATTAAAGCCAGGGCGCTGCGGCCTTGTCCACGTACCACTCTAGGACGCCGTTTTCCAGGCTGAGCATTGAGGCGGGATAGGGAAGAGGCCTGCCCCCACTCTCCATAATCTCTTTGAGAACACGGGCCTTTGAATTCCCCGCTACGAGGAAAGAAACTCTCTTTGCGTTATTCAGTACCGGGAAGGTAACGCTTATCCTCTTCTGTCCGGTTTCCGGGTGAGTAGCAACGACGCAGATTTTCTCCTTTTCCTCAAGCGTAGGGGCTCCCGGGAAAAGTGACGCCGTATGCCCGTCTGGGCCCATTCCGAGGAAAATCCAGTCAAAACGAGGAAATCCGTTCCCATTGCTCTCGATAAACTCTTTGATTTCCTGCTCATACCTTAGCGCTTCGTTATGCGGAGGGTCTTCGCCCAGTACTCTGTGAATATTCGATTCAGGAATGACTATCTTTGAAAGCAGCGTGCCGTTTGTCATTTTATAATTGCTTTCGTCATTGTCTGGAGGAACGCACCTCTCGTCTCCCCAGAAAAAGACGACTTTATCCCACTGTACAGCGGTACGGTAAGGAGGCCCGGCCAGTATCTCAAAAAACGCTTTCGGCGTATGCCCCCCCGATAGGGCCACTGTCAGAGACTTACCTGAAGCCGCCTTCTCGCTTACGGCCGTGCTGAAATCACGGGCAAGCTGCCCTGCTAATTCGTTTGAATCATTGAATAAACGTATCTCTTCTTTCATTGCAAGCTCCTTTGCGACCCGGTAGAAACCAAGCCGGAGAAAACTGTTACAGCTCGCAGTACTCTCCGTCATAAACCAGGTTCTTACACGGATACCTCCAATCGTCTTCAGGCGAGTCGAACAGCTTCCGCGATTCGGGCGGCCCCCATGTGCCCGCGGGATAACCGTACATCTTGACCTTAGGGTCATTCTCCCAGACTTTTAGAATCGGGTCTACGAACTTCCAGCAGGCCTCCACTGCGTCCGCCCTTGCGTAATGGGTGGCGTCGCCTAGTATGCAGTCCAGTATAAGACGCTCATATGCTTCGGGTATGTATGCGTCCGTAAGCTCGGAGTAGAGAAAGTCCATCCCGACCTCCTTAATATCAAACCCGGCGCCAGGCTTCTTCATTCCGAATTTGAGTAATATCCCCTCGTCAGGTTGGATCCTTATGATCAACTGGTTAGGGGTGGCTTTAGCAAGCTCGGCATGAGAAAATAAGTGGTGGGGAGTTTTCTTAAAATGTATGACCACTTCACTTACGCGCGTAGGCAGGCGTTTGCCCGTGCGTATATAAAACGGAACGTCGCCCCAGCGCCAGTTGTCTATATAGAGCTTAACAGCAGCGTATGTGGCAGTGCGGGAATCCGGCGCGACATCTATTTCCTGCCTGTACCCGAGTATTTTTTTGCCACGTATTTTAGATTCGATATACTGTCCTTGCACGGCGTATTTTTCTACATCTTCTGGCTTTATAGGACGAAGCGACTGGAATATTTTGACTGTTTCGTTCCTCACAGAAGTAGCATCAAAGAACGAAGGGGGCCCTATGGCAATAGTGCCCAGCAACTGGAGCAGGTGGTTTTGGACCATATCCCTCATAGCGCCGTAATGATCGTAATACCCTCCCCTGTTTTCAACGCCGATAGATTCCGCAGCCGTGATCTCCACGTATTCCACATAATTGCGGTTCCAGAGAGGCTCGAATATGCCGTTTGAAAACCTGAAAGCGAATATATCCTGCACGGTTTCCTTTCCAAGGTAATGATCTATCCTGTAGATCTGGTCCTCATTGAATATTCTCTGTAGATCGGCGTTAAGCTTCTGTGCCGACTCAAGGTCACGCCCGAAGGGTTTCTCTATAATGATCCTCTTCCAGGACTCTCCCTTACCCTCTTTCTGAAGCCCCTTCCTTCCGAGGTTCTTTGCTATTGAGGTGTATAAGCTCGGTGACGTGGAGAGATAGTAAATATAGTTCCCTCCGATTTTTAATTTCGAGTCAATGTCCGAGAGCTTAACTTTTAAATTGTCGTAGTGTTTGACCTGAGTAGCGTCAAACGCCTGATAGTAAAGGTGTTTTGAGAAAGGCTTGAGCATCTTTTGCTCTGATTTCTTAAGCCCGGCATACGTAACTATGTCTTCTCTAATCTTTTTACGAAACGCGCTGTCAGAGTAAGGAGAGCGGCTCGTACCCAGTATGGCAAAGCTCTCGGGCAGTATATTTTGCCTGTAAAGGGCATAGAGCGCAGGCATGAGCTTCCTCTTGGTCAAATCGCCCGATGCTCCGAATATCACAATTATACAGTTATTATTTACTGCCATTTTAACACCTCACTCTTATTACGCTCTATTGCATATGCAAGAACGCCTTAGATTTTAAGCGGCTACGTATGAGCCTGCTTTTATAAAGGTTTCGAGCCGGAAGATACGATCCTTAATTCTTATCCCTCCCGGCATACATAATTATCAAAATTAGTCTTTTTTCTTAACCGCGTGCCCTCCGAACTGGTTACGGAGCGCTGCAATCGTTTTCATTGAGAACGAGTCCGAATCACGAGACTGGATCCTAGCAATCAGTGATGCCGTGATGATCGGAGCCGGGACGTTCTGGTGTATGGCAGCTTCCACTGTCCAGCGCCCTTCACCGCTGTCCCAGACATACGGGTCCAGGTCCTCAAGCGTCGGGTCATCCTTGAACACGCGCTCTGCAAGCTCGAGGAGCCATGAGCGTATTACGCTTCCGTACTGCCATACTTTGCTCACTGCCCTCAGATCCAGGTCGAATTCCGAGCTCTGGAGCACGGCAAACCCCTCGGCGTAGGACTGTAGCATCCCGTATTCTATTCCGTTATGAACCATTTTCACGTAATGTCCCGAGCCCACCGGACCGCAGTAGAGGTACCCGTTTTTAGGCGCCAGGGTTTTAAATATCGGCTCCACATACTTGCATGTCTTTTCATCCCCGCCGTACATGAGACAATACCCTTCTTTAAGCCCCCACACCCCGCCGCTTACTCCGCAGTCAATAAACTCTATACCTTTGGGTTTGAGCCCCTTGCCCCTTCTCCGGGAATCCTGCCATTCGGAGTTCCCGCCGTCTATGATTATATCGCCCTTCTTAAGAAGTTTTTTAAGGTCCCTGATATTCTGGTCCACCGGTTTACCCGAGGGAACCATTATCCAAACTACCTTGGGCTTAGGGAGCTTCTTCACGAAGTCGGCGAGTGATGATGCAGGTATTGCCCCTTTCTTAGCGGCCTCGTCAATCGGCCCCTGAGTCAAATTATAAACCACTACTTCGTGACCGTCTCTCATAAGACGCTCGGTCATATTCCCGCCCATCTTACCTAGTCCTATCATTCCTATTTTCATACTTGCCTCCTAATAAATTTTTTTGTTTTTAGTCTTTAAATTAGGCCTTCGTTAAATCGTATCACCATTGTGCTCTACTGTATACCGTTAAGTAACGCCTGCACATTTTCCGACACCGTGCCCTTGGAATTATAGACACTCGACCCCGCGACCAGAACACTCGCTCCGGCCTGAACTATATGTGGAGCCGTCCCGGTGTCTACTCCTCCGTCGACCCCGATCGGAATATCGAGCCCCGTATTATTAAGCATCGCTTTTAGAGCACGTATTTTGTCGAGCTGACTTTTAATGAACCGCTGTCCCCCGAACCCCGGGTTTACGCCCATAACCTGAACAAAGTCCGCCAGCTCAAGCACGTATTCTATTGCGCTTTCAGGCGTAGCCGGGTTAAGCGTTACGCCGGACTCTACGCCAAGCTCCCTTATGGATTGGAGCACTCTGTGTAAATGAAGGCACGCTTCCTGATGTACTATAATCCTATCCGCGCCAGCTTTAACAAAAGTTTCTATGTACTTTTCAGGCTCTACTATCATCAGGTGCACGTCGAGCTTCATACTTGTGAGAGGCCTCAGAGCTGAAACCACTCCGGGGCCAAAATTAATATTGGGTACGAAACGCCCGTCCATAACATCTATCTGAATTACGGTTACGCCCGCGTCCTCAGCCTCCTTAATGCCCTCTCCGAGTCTTGCGAAATCCGCAGATAAAATAGAAGGCTCAACAATTACCATACTGTCTTCAGTCTCCCAAAATTTATTAATATGTCCATTATCGTTTTATCCCCTAGGAATCATTTCGTTTTTGATATCTTATACCGTTTTTAGTTGCGACAATTACCTCGCTTGCTGTACCTATGAATATGCCGTATTCAACAATGCCAGCCTTCTGGCCGAGCTTTATTGTGAGTCCTTCGAGGTCGTCGATCGGGCCGAAATCGGCGTCTAATATGTAGTTGTTCTGATCGGTTTTGTAGGGCTCTCCGTTTTTTTCCCGGAGAACGGGTTTTGATCCGAGTGATTCGAGATAGTTAGCTACAGGCATCCACGCAAAGGGTATTACCTCTATCGGTACGGGCCAGTGTGTTCCGAGTTTGGGCGATAGCTTGCTCTCATCAACAATCATAATGTTACGGCGACTTGACTGCGCAAGCACTTTCTCTCTGAGAAGCGCCCCGCCGCCACCTTTTATCAGGTTTAATCCGGGGTCGACCTCATCCGCCCCGTCTATGGTAAGGTCAAGCTCCTGCTTATCATCAAAAGTGATTATCGGTATCCCGAGCTCCCTCGAACTCTTATCCGTATCAATGGAGCTAGGTATGCCTACAATATCTTTCAACCTTCCCTCTTTGTACCTCTTCCCTATCTCTTCAAGAGCAAACCTGACAGTGGAGCCCGTTCCGAGTCCGAGCACCATACCCGACTCAATAAAGTCTACTGCACTTATTCCGGCCTCTTTCTTGAGCCTGTCCTGAAGACTTACTCCGTTACCCTCCGCTCCACTCAATTTACTCTCTCCTTTAAGTTGTCTAATTCCTCTATAAATTCCTTTGTAGTTTCCAGAAGGTCGGGCTGATTTTCCACGACACGGAGCAAATTGTTCGGTGGGAGCCTGAGTACGGGTTCTATCGTAAATTCAGACGGCACCGCAACACAATTCATATGAGCTGAAAGCGCGGCCTTAATCCCTGAAGCGGAATCTTCCACCGCAAGGGCCTCATCATGCGGCACCTTGAGCTCATCTGAAATCAGGTTATAGATCTCCGGGTCGGGCTTCCCATACTCCACGTCCTGTATAGTAGCTATGAAATCAAACTCGTCCCGTATACCAAGAATTTCGAGCACTCTGAAAGCCTCGCGTCTATGAGACATCGTGCCGAGCCCAATAGTGTAGTCCGCATCCTTTGCCCATTTAAGGAGCGCCATGTTATAGGGGCACAGATGTTCTTTCAGAACTTCCGGGTCCGATATCATAGAGTAGTAGTTGTCCACCCTTATATCTACAAACACCTGCCAGGGCTGAGTGACCTTGAACTCCTTCATTCTTTGTGAGACGGCGTCTTTCAGATCGAACCGCTTAAGAAGCCCTTTTGCGACCTCCTTCCTTGACAGACCGACAAAATCTTTAAATCCCCTTACTACCTGAGTCTCGGTCAGCTCCGGTCTGAGCTCCACCGCAGCCTTAGCATAAGACTCAGCTTTCAGCACCTCAGTCTGTACAAGCGTTCCGTCAAGATCGAATATGAATGCCTTTATCAATTTTCTTTGCGTCTACAAGCTATCGGTCAGTTTATCAATACCCGCCACGACGTCTTCTCCCAGATGAAATGTTATGACTTTTCGTTTATTATCGAGCAGCGCCTGCCGGTCACCGAGCGCTTGGGCATTTTTCAACACACCGAAGCTAATAGAAGAAGCCTTTTTCCCCGGCTCGTCCGGTATGGGAGCGTCCTCAGGCATTTCAGAAGTGAACTGTATAAAGAGCCCGTGCCCGGCGTCTCCTTTATGAAGCTGCCCGGTTGAGTGAAGGAACCTGGGGCCGAAGCCCGATGTGGTTGCAAGCTTATATTTCATTTGCACTTTTTTACGGAATCTCTGCATGGCCTCATAAGTTTCGTCCTCGGGTTTTACATAGGCCTGAAGCGTAACATAACTCCTGCCCTTCGATCCGTTCTTCCCGGGGCTGGCAAGCGATAGGAATTCCTTTAAAGCTCCCCTAAAGTTCTTTGGCTCAAAATCTGAATATACCGTAATACCTTTATCCCTCAGAGTAGGTTTGATCTCGGGCAGTTCCCCTTTTTTTTGATATTCGGCGATCATATTGCGCGCGAGGACTTTAGCGGCTTCCACATTGGGTTGGTTAAACGGATGTATACCGATAATCATTCCCGCAATCGCTATTGCCATCTCCCAGCGGAAGAACTCTCCGCCCAGGTCGTATATGTCGCGCAGATGAATTCGGACGACCGGGTGGCCGGCGTTTTCTAGTTTTTTAACATGTTCGTCATAAGTATTGTCGTGGTCTAGCCGGAGATATACGAAAAGCCTGTCTTTAGCATAGTACTTGGGCTCCGTTATCGGTTCTCTGTCCACAGGCAATATGCCCTTACCACTCTTGCCTGTACTCTCGGCTATAAGCTGCTCGGCCCATGCTCCGAAGCTCTCAATCGGCGGTGATGCTATCAACGTCACCTTGTCGCGCCCCGCTTTTGTAAGCTCGCCCATTATCGCTCCGAGCCAGGCCCCCGAATGGTCTCCTTCGACCGCGCAGTTACAGCTCTCGTTGTTATGGAGCATGGTTATCGCTCGATCAAGAAGCTTATTCAGATCGACTCCCTGAAATGCTGCCGGAGGAATTCCCACCATGGAGAGCGCCGAGTAACGCCCGCCGATGTTAGGGTCGTTAAGGAACGTTTTTCTGAATTTGAGCTCTTTAGCTAATTTCTCAAGCCCGCTCCCGGGGTCTGTTATGGCCACGAAATGGCGCCCGACCTCTTTCTTGCCGACTTTGTCGAGAACCACGTTGTAGAAATATTTCATATAAGAGAGAGTCTCTGCAGTGCCGCCCGATTTTGTCGAGACCATAAATAGAGTCTTCGAGGGATCAAGGCGCCTCTTAAAATCGAGCACCGTTCCAGGGTCTGTACTGTCAAGTACCGAGACGTCCAGATAACCGTCTCTCACACCGTAAGTCTCCCGCATCACCGAAACTGCAAGGCTCGAGCCCCCCATACCCATAAGAAGCGCGTTTGTGTAACCCTCTGCCCTCACATCGTCAACAACAGCGTTAATTCCGCTCAGCGCATCCGCCATAACCTCCGGTATATGCAGCCAGCCCAGACGGTTACTTATTTCAGTCGGGTCCTTTCCCCAGACAAGATAATCGAAGTTCCATATCTTCTGCACTATATTTTTTTTGCGTATGTTCTCAAGCGCTTTGTCCACAGCCCCCTGATACTTACCGAGGCTTGCGGAATAGGGCTTTTTTCCCTGCAAAATGCTACCCCTCTTTTCTTCAATACTCGCCATAAGCGTCTCAAAAGATTCCGCGAATTTTTTGACTCCGTCCTGAAGGAGATGGTCTGTTACGGCCTTTAGGCTTATGCCGGCTTTCTCAAGCGCTGCCAGTTCATCTTTTGCTTTTTTAAGGCCTTTTGTGAGAGTTATAACAGGTTTACCGTGGTCCCTGAAGTTCTTGTAAGTATTCGGGGGAACCGTATTAACCGTGTTGGGGCCTATCAGCTCGTCAACATACAGGGTGTCGGGATATTCCGGGTTCTTTGTGCTTGTACTCGCCCAGAGCACCCTTTGGGGCTTTGCTCCCGCGGCGGCCAGCTTTTTCCATCTGGGCCCTTTAAATGTGTTTTTGTATTCTTCATATGTAATCTTTGAGTTTGCAATTGCAATTTTACCCTGAAGCTTTTTGTTACCGATCTTCTCAAGCTCAGTGTCCACAGCTGTATCCACCCTGCTTACGAAGAACGAAGCTACCGAGGCAACTCTGTCGACCGTGTGTCCCTTAAATACAGAAGGGCCGTGAGCATGAAGCCTTTCGAGTCCCCTAATATAAGCTTCGACCACGGCTTTGTACTGATCCAGGCTGAACATCAATGTGACGTTTATGTTAATGCCAGAGCCTATAAGCTCTGTAATCGCGGGTATCCCGGCAGGGGTAGCCGGCACTTTGATCATAACGTTAGGACGACCGAGGGCGATGAAATATCTTTTGGCTTCCCGTATGGTTTTCTTTGTCTCATTCGCCAGAGTAGGGCTTACTTCAAGACTTATATACCCGTCGGCTCCGTGCGTCTTATCGTAAAGCGGCCTGAATTCATCCGCCGCTAACGCTATATCTTTTAACGCCAGTGCCTCATAGATCTCGTTGACCGATTTGTTCTCCTCTACCAGGGCTTTTAAGTCTTCATCATAGTCAGAGCTTCCGGCTATAGCTTTTTCCAGAATAGAAGGATTGGACGTTTCGCCTCTGAGGCCCTCTTTTATAAGCGCCTTTAATTCCCCTGAAGTAAGGAATGATCGCCTTATGTAGTCATACCAAATGGACTGTCCAAGCTTGGTTAGATCTTTTATCCGTGACATATTTTTCTCCTTATTCTTTGGGTTTAGACTTATTTACCCTCAACCCTTTCCCTAATAATGTTATTTCTTTTTTGGCTTGTTTTATTTCTTTTTCCCCGGAATTTTCTTACCGTTACGTCTCAGCACTTCCTTTGCCTTGGCCGTAATATGCTCTACCGTAAATCCGAACTCGGGCCATAGGTCCGAGATAGGCGCGGACTCTCCGAACGTGCTTACGCCGATGACTCCTCCGTTGTCATGGAGACCTACGTACCTACGCCATCCAAATGTTGACCCCGCCTCAACGGACACCCTAGCTTTTACGGAAGCTGGTAAAACCTGCTCCCAATACTCCGTACCCTGGAGCTCATAAAGAGACCAGCAGGGCATGCTCACCACCCTGGCTTTAATCCCCTCTTTCTTTAACCTCTCATATGCCCCGAGGCAAAGATGAACCTCAGAGCCCGTGCCGATAAGGATGACATCGGGCTTGCCTTTGGAATCCGCCAATACATATGCACCCCTTAAAGCTCCCTCAGCAGGCGCGTACTTTTTCCTGTCGATTGTCGGGATATTCTGCCTTGTGAGAATTAGAGCAACGGGTCTGTCTTTTACTTCCATCACATATTTCCAGAGGGCGCTCAGCTCATTTGCGTCTGCAGGTCTTATGACGTCCATGTTGGGGATTGCTCTGAGCGCGGCGAGCTGCTCGATCGGCTGGTGAGTGGGTCCATCCTCTCCTAGCCCGATGCTGTCGTGAGTAAATATATATATAACCGGAATACGCATTAAGCACGAGAGTCTGAGCGGGGCCTTCATGTAGTCGGAAAATACGAAGTAACACGCTGCATAAGCTCTTAATTTACTCAGCACCATTCCGTTCGTTACGGCTGCCATTGCGTTCTCTCTTATACCGAAATGGAAATTCCTTCCGCTGTATACGTTTTTCTCAAAACTGCTCGCGTCATCCAAGTATGTCTTGGTAGACGGGCCCACGTCACCCGCTCCCCCTAGGAGCCACGGTACGTCTTTACCAACAGCGTTTAATATTTTTCCGTTCGAGCTACGTGTTGCCGGACCGTTTGGGTCGGAGGGGAATTCCGGCAGGCAGTTTTCCCATCCCTCGGGCATCTCGCGGTTCTCGATCATTTCAAACTGCTTTGCCAAATCAGGGTACTCAAACGCATACTTTGAAAACTTCTCGTTCCATTCCTGCTCGGCGTTCTTACCACGTTTTAGTATTTCTTTTCTATACTCCTTAACTTCATCGGGCACATAAAACTTTTTATTAGGGTCCCACCCGTAATTGATCTTAGTCTTTCTTATCTCGTCCTCTCCGAGCGGCTCGCCATGGGCAGCCGAGGTGTCCTGCTTGTTCGGGCTCCCATACCCTATATGGCTGTCTACAATAATCAGCGAGGGCTGCTCGACCTCATGATTAGCTCTGCTCAGAGCCTCTTCCAGAAGCTCCAGATCATTCGCGTCCCCTACGCGCTGTACATGCCAGTTGTAGCCCATAAACCTGGCAGCCACATCCTCGCTGAAGGCAAGCGCCGTATGGCCCTCGATCGTTATATGGTTGTTATCATATATCCACACCAGGTTGCTCAGCCCCAAATGGCCTGCGAGCGATGCGGCTTCGCTCGAGATCCCCTCCATCATACAGCCGTCCCCGCCTATCGCATAGACGTTGTAATTTATTATTTCATGACCGGGGCGGTTGAAATATGTGGCGAGCCATTTTTCTGCGATTGCCATACCGACCGAAGTGGCATATCCCTGACCCAAGGGTCCCGTGGTGGTCTCGATTCCGGGTGCCGCACCGTACTCCGGGTGCCCGGCGCATTTACTGTGGAGCTGTCTGAAAGTTTTAATATCCTTGAGCGACAAATCGTAACCTGTAATATGCAAAAGACTGTATAGAAGCATAGAGGCATGGCCCGCCGAAAGAACAAAACGGTCGCGGTCGGGCCAGTCGGGGTTCTTCGGGTTGAACGTCATGAACTTATCGAAAATGGTATAAGCAACCGGAGCCATGGACATAGGGGTTCCGGGGTGTCCGGAATTAGCCTTTTGGACGGCGTCCATTGAAAGTGTTCTAATCGTGTTGATTATGAGCTGCTCAAGCTTGGGGCTTTTAGTTTTCGGTTTTGCTTGCATTACCGGCCTCCTGACAATAGTTATGAGTTTTTACTCTCGCTATAGTTTTGTTTTTTAACATTAATATGGTATTAAGAACCCTAAAAAAAATTATTTTATCCTCATTGCTTAACGCCGCATTCTTAGAGATCAGCATGTTTACAGAGCCAGATTCGAATATATATGATACATACTATATGTTAATAAAATTACGTTAAGATTTATCTCCGCCGATTACCTCTGTTTCGACTAAGTGCGGGCACTTTAGACATTAAGAGATCGATCTTCAAAAGAGATAAACTGTTTCTTCCCGACCACTGAATGCCATTATCACATATTGATTATATTTTTTCAACAAATAGCATACTTTAAATCTCGACCGCAAGCGCTGCACCTACAATTCCGGCATTATTCTGCATTTCTGCCGGAACTACGCGGGCTTTAACATCGATATAATCAAAAAAATTTTCAGACCTCTTGCTCACTCCTCCTCCTATAATAAAGAGGTCGGGAGATAGATATCTCTCCAGTGTGTGTAAGTATTTATTCACCCTCTTGCCCCATTTCTTCCAGGTTAAATCTTCCCTTTCCCTCCGGCTTGCGGCAGCCTTCTTCTCATAGTCTACGCCGTCGATTTCAATATGCCCAAGCTCAGTATTATGGACTAGGTGTCCGTCTACAAAGAGCGCCGTCCCTATACCGGTGCCGAGAGTGACCATCATCACGACTCCTCCGCCGTGGTTGTTGTAGTCCTTGCCCGCGCCGAATTTCATTTCGGCAAGCCCCGCGCTGTCGGCATCGTTAATCACGGCGACTTTGCACGAAGACATACGCTCAAGCTCCTCTTGGACGTTTACTCCGATCCACTTTTTTGAAAGGTTTGCCGCCGTGTATACCTTTCCCTTTTTCATGACACCCGGAAATCCGCTCCCGATTTCCCCTTCCCATTGCCAGTGCTCAATAATATCACCCAAAGCAACCAGCATTTTTTTAGGAGTTGGGGGCTGAGGGGTATCCACACGATACCTTTGCTGTGTCAGCTCCCCCTTGTCAATATCAACAGGCGCCGCTTTTATACCTGTGCCCCCGATGTCGATTCCTAAAACGATTCTTGGTTTTGTACTCCGTCTCCCAGCCATATTGATTCTTCCCTCTTAAAGTTAAGATAAATATCTTTTCATAATTCTACACCAAGTAACACGGATAATTCAAAATCTAAGAAAAGATTATAGTTTTAGATAATTTATCCCGGAAAAAGTTACCGGAAACGAATGTACTATGAGTTTATCGGCCCCGGAATTTATTAGCCCTGTCCGGCTGCATCACATTTAAATGTTAATAGACCCAGCGGTACGCAACCCAAAAGATTAATTAAGCTAGGAGAATAATAAGGAGGAAAACTTTCAATGGCATGGATATATCTTCTTATAGCAGGGGTTATGGAATGGGGCTGGCCTATGGGGCTCAAGTTCGCAATTAATGATAAGGGGGTTCAGTACAGGCCCGCGGTTTTTGCAGTCATAAGCATACTCGCGAGCGGCTTCTTTCTTTTTCTGGCGCAAAGGCAGGTACCTGTGGGCACCGCTTATGCCGTGTGTCCGGGTATAGGAGCCATAAGCACATTTATCCTGGGCATAGTAATTCTTGGAGATCCCGCGTCTCTCTATTAAGGTTCGTCTCCCCGGAGTTTTATAATAATAGGTATTGCCGGGCTAAAGCACGTATCGCTTTAAACCAAAAAATGTGTAAAACAGAACCCTTACGGGATTATTAATTGTTTTTAAGCACGGGATATCCGTATGTATATATGAAATCTGTCTTCTTTGCGGGAAGGTGGCAGCCTAAACAATTTTTTTTGTAATCCACCGACACATCCACTGAAGGGTCACCGGCTAAGAATTGCGCCCAACCCCAGCCGTCTCCCCATTTAGGATTGTCTTTAAACCTTCCCTTTTCATCTTTAACCATCACGAACCAGAGTACGGTATCTTTCGCGTGAAGCACCCCTTTTCCGGTAGTCATATCCTGGAAAGCTTCTGAAAGCACTTCCTTAATCAATACGCCGCCGTCTGAGAATTCCCCGCCGTTCGCTTTATATTTCTCTACCACTCCGGGCTCGGCGTATACGTTGTGAATACCGCTCTCTGAGTCCCCGGGGTGCACCCATGAGCCAAGGTAAGTCCACTTCTCTCTGAAATCGGTTGGGCGGGTTATATTGCCTTCCGAGTCCACATATGGTGAAAAAAAACCTTCTTCGGCATGTGCGGAAACCAACAATCCCAAGGAAAATACAGCTACAATAAACACTATTTTCTTTTTCATACGACCTCCCCTGTTTTTTAGTTGAGCGGCGTAATACTCAGTTAACATCAGATTATTCAGATATGAGAAAGGATTCAAGGACTGGAATAAACCCGAGAAAACTGCTAACTTTAATAATTAGCCATGAGTAAAGCCGCACTAGTAACCGGGGGCGGGAAGAGACTTGGGAGAGCTATTTGTCAGGCTTTAGCCAAGCGGGGCTACGATGTTGCAATTCACTACAATAGCTCCCGAAGTGAAGCCGGAGATACGGCTGAAGCCGTAAATTCCCTAGGCGTAAATTCCGCTTTGTTTAAGTCAGACCTCTCGAATACGAGCTATGCCCAAAGTCTGATCAAGAGTGTGGTCGAGGTCTTCCCCCACTTATCCCTTCTAGTGAACAGCGCTTCGGTATTTGAGAATATTGAATTTAAAGACGTAACAGAGAAACAGCTCGAAAGAGATTTCGATGTTAACTTCAAAACACCCTTTTTCCTTTCCCGATACTTCTGTGAAGAACACTCGGCCGAGCACATAATAAACCTGCTCGACACACGAGTGTCTCAAATCGAAACCGAGCACTTCGTATATAATCTGACTAAAAAAACTCTCCGCGATTTTACGCTTATGGCGGCAAAGGCGCTCGGACCCAAGATACGGGTTAACGGAATCTGCCCAGGTCCGATACTGCCACCTTCGGGAAAAGATGTAAGCTACCTCGAAGGAATATCCAGAGATACGCCTCTTAAGACCCCAGGGAACCCAGAATACATAATAACAGCGTTAAACTATCTTCTCGACAATACCTACGTTACAGGAGAATGCCTTTACGTGGACGGCGGTCAGCATCTAATTTAAGGAAGTGGGCTATGATAATAAATATAGAGAACCTGAGACTCAGAACTACGGTAGGCATCTACGAGTGGGAGCAGAACGTCAAGCAGGACATAGTAATAAATATAGAAATAGAATTCGACGGCACCCAGGCGATTGAAAAAGACGCGATTGAGCACACTGTAGATTACAAAACCATAACCAAGAAAATAATCGCCCTTGTAGAGGACACCAAGTACTATCTTATAGAGAGAATCTCGGGCGATGTAGTGAAGCTAATTATGGAAGATGAGAAGGTTCAGAGGGCGAGCGTAAAAGTAGACAAGCCTGGGGCTCTCCGTTTCACCGATTCCGTATCGGTAACGAGTACCGAGACAAGATAAAAGCCGTCGTAAAAAGTTATGAAACCGAACAGGGTCGTAATAGGTGTGGGGTCGAATATCGGAGCCGAAGAAAACATAGCTCTTACAAAGGAGGCTATTGAATCTGCACACGAGCTTGTGAAAGCCTCTTCGTTCGTAAAGACCGAGCCCTTTGGCTTTGAAGACCAGAACGAATTCACAAACGGAGCGTATTTAATTAATACTGAAATGGATCCGGGCGAGCTCAAAACGTGGCTCAAAAATCTTGAGAATAAATTGGGAAGGGTAAAGACTGGGAACAAAAACGGTCCAAGAACTATCGATCTCGATATACTCGTCTGGAACGGAGTTGTCGTGGACAACGATGTAATCGAGCGGGATTTCGTAATGAAATCCGTTAAAGAGCTTTTACCTGAATTGGAGATCGGTCCGAGTTAAAGGATAGATGCCACCATATGAGAGACAATATAATATGGGGGTAGCGAAGCTTTTACACATTTATTACAATTTAAATTTACGTATCGCGCGATGTTGGGGCAAATCAACTTTTGGAGGTTAAATATGAGAACGGAATATCTATTAGCCTCAGTGGGCATTTTCTTCATGTTTTTAGCTGCTTACTCCCATGCTCAAGGAGATCAGGAACGTATTGTAAGGGGTAATATCGTTTGTGTTGAATTAGATGAAACGGGCGAAGCCACTGTCCGGGAAGATTTCACACAGTGCGGGGGGATAGTATATATGCTCGGAGTGGACGGGAAAATATCCTCTATTCACGGCTCTGAAGAAGAAATGAAGGAATTAAGCTCAAGCTCGAAAACAAGAATGGGTTATCGTCTCCCGCTCAGACTAAAGGGCGCTGACGCCGGACACCGGAGAGCATGGAGGCTCTATATGGGATCGCTTGAGCCCCTGGACGGAGGAGGCTCGGAAGAGGTAACGGTGACCGGAACAATATACTGTATCTTCCCCGATTACGGAAACGGTACCGTTAAGCCCATGATCGCCGCCGAGCCATGTAACGGGTATGAAGACCACGCGCACATAATCCATACGAACGAGGGACGGACCTACGCTATCCACGGCCCGCAAGAGAAAATTACAGCTATTGAAAAAACATCCGATAGAAAGAACGTAACTCTTAGCGGAAAAGTGCAGGGCAATAACGGCGGCTGGATACTCAACGTTAATTAGAGTCTAGTCCTGATTCGAGGATTTAAAGTAAGCACAGTAGTGAAGGAGCTGACCGTTGAATAGATTTTGCTCTAGCTCGTATTCAAGTCCCATGGAATCAAGCCCGGATAAATCAAAATTCTTCGGGAGTCTCATTACAACACAATCGCATACTGTAAAAGCGAGATCTATAAGCTTCAAGCCGTTGGGCTCAAAATCTGAAAAAAGAAATTCGCCCTTCTCATTATAATCCGTCCCACCCCAGGGCGGGTCAAGAAATACGGAGTCTGGGTCAAGCGTAGGGAGGAGGTCTGTAGTATCCCCGAGTTGAAAATCAATTTCTTTTTCTAAGCCAAAGAGTGAGGCGTTCCTCTAGGCCATGCCCAGTCTTTTTTTATTATTGTCGATTGTAACTACTTTCTTACCGACTCTTGCAAACCCTATAGCCATCCCCCCGGCGCCGCAAAAAGCGTCTGCCACCACTTGCCCGGTACTATTCTGATTTAAATTAGTTATCTTTCCTTCGCTAATAAACCTCTGTAAAATATTTGGGTTCCATTCTAACCTATAATCAACTGTAGCACCACCTGGCCCATCTTCTTCATTATCATCTTGATAATTAACTTTAATTTTTTCTTTCAACATAGACTCAACTAGTAATTTACGATCCTCCATATTTAATCTAGGTGATTAGGTCATTTTAGGACTAGGCTATAAAATACCTAGCCATGACATTAAAAAAGCTACAAGAAATAATAAGCGGAAGCAAATGCCTAAGATGTGAAAATACAAGATTATATAAACTC
>Ga0114931_10001348_pt1 | contig 31403 bp, 25 predicted proteins | sample 2SBtaG_FD_89579 | JGI IMG/M metagenome (GOLD analysis project Ga0114931, IMG submission 89579) | Deep subsurface microbial communities from Kolumbo volcano to uncover new lineages of life (NeLLi) - 2SBTROV14_V59a metaG | ecosystem: Environmental > Aquatic > Marine > Volcanic | place: Kolumbo...
AAAAAGAATCCCAACAGGGACAGGGAAAAAACGGGACCGAAACTGAGAATGCTGATCCAGCGATAAAGCCGGTTTTGTCTTACATAGCCTTGTGTTGTCGGTGACGGGTCCCAGCGCCAAAAGCTTATCGCCTTTTCAAGAAAAAGAAGTACGGACTTTTTCGGATTTTGCAGGATAAACTTTTTCGCTTCCCTGATGTAAATCCGGCTAATTTCTGCCTCGGATTTGGCGGCTGCGATTTTGGCATCCAACTGCTTTGGCAGTGGAATATTGCTTCCCGTGTTGATCGTCGCTCTGGGATTGTTACCAAGCCAGAGGTTTCGTCCACCGTTTGTTGAGAAATTCACGATACGAAATTCCTGATAATTGCGGTAAATCCACGGCGCAACAGCCAAACCACAAATCAACGCGAACGGAATGCTCAGTTTCAACAGACGCCGAAAATCAGGCCGGGTGTATACTCCAAGCCACAATATGACCGCTACAATCAACACTATTCCGGATGGCCGCGTTAGTGCTGCCCATGCGAACAATAATCCGCTTAACAGTATAAACTTAATGTTTTCAGTCTCGGAACCCACAAACAGCAACAGTGTGGATGCAATGAGCAAAAAGCTGAACCAGGAGGTTGCTAAAACCGTACCAGGCACAAAGATAAAGTACGGATAAATCGATGTTATTCCGGCGGCAGCAAGTCCGACGCTGCGCCTGAATAAGAATTTTCCCAGCAAATAGATGAGCCATATTGAGGCCACACCGAGCAGCACTTGCACAAAGCGTATGGCGAACAGGCTGTTTATTCCGACGACTCGCAACATCGCAAGAAAGAGGGGGTAGCCGACGGGCCGGAACGCCGTGGCTGCGCCATCGTCATTAACATAGCCATCGCCGGCAACGATGTGATTTGCCAGGGCCATATAATCGAATTCGTCCACCCAGTACACTTTGTTTTCAAGCGTCAGTATATATCCTGTTCTGATGAGAAAGCCGAGCAATAAAATGCCCAAGAGGATGGCATGATGTTTTTTAATTTTCGACATATTTATAAATACCTTTTCCCACTGTACAGGCGTAAACGGTCGTTTTTTCATTTTTGACAACACATATCTTTTTCATCTGTAATGATCCCAGGCCGTCATTGAATTGAGACCAGTTTTCGCCACGGTCAGTGCTTTTATATACTCCGTTATTCAAAGTTGCCGCCCACATTAAATTCGGATTATCTTTGTCGGCATCGATTGAAACGACATCTGAGAATTGCAGGTCGTTAGCAAACTGTTGCCAGGATTGCCCACCGTCCGGAGAGCGGAACAAATCCACCCAGCCGGTGCTCACATAAATTTCGTCGGGATTATTCTGAAAAAAGATATAGCTATTGGCCGCAGCCACTCCGTCGCCGGTTTTATACAGACCCTGGTTTGCCGGATTCCAGGTTTTTCCGGCATCGGTTGTTTTATAGATGCCTTTATAACGCACGCCGATGAACAATATGTTTTCATTGTTCGGCTGACCGGCAATCGAAATGACGTGATCATGATCAAAGGATTTTTTCCAGGAATGACCCAAATCGTTGCTTTTGTAAACACCGTCTTCAGCCGCAACCCACAGGATGTTTTGTCCATCGGGGCGGGTGATGATCACGCTGTTGATTCGCGGGTCCTGGCCCGCGTTCCAAATTTTTTCCCAGGATATCCCGGCATCCGTTGATTTGAAAACGCCTTTTCCCCACGTTCCGCAAATAATCATTTCCGGATTGTCGGGATTGGCGGTCAGCGCCTTTGCGTCCCGGTTCTCAAGCGCTCCGCTTATATCCGTCCACTTTTCTCCTCCGTTCGTGGATTTGTAAACTCCGTCCAAAGTGCCGATATAGATTCTGTTTCCACTGTTTCCCGGAACAGCAATGGACTGTACTGTCATATTCGACAGGTCGGAGCTTATGGAAACCCATTTATTGGACTGCGCCGGTTGCATTGGATTTTTGTTTGAGCACATTGTTAGAAGAAATGTGCAAAAAGCTAAAACAGATAGGAAATAATTTTTCAGAGTCATTGACTTTTTCTCCGTGATAACAACCGTGCTGGAAATATGTAACTATTTAACCGATTACTTTTATTGCAGCGACACCTTTTGTCACTCCGACGATAGGAGGATACCGGAGTCCCATGACTAAATGAGGAGATTCCGGCCTTTCGCCTCGCTCCAGCCGGAATGACACTGTAGGACTAGATAGTTGAGTTGCTCGTAAAAAGTCCCCAAATGTCATTGCGAGCGAAGCGAAGCAATCTGGATGTCGGTCATAAGTTGCAGTTTTCTAAGGATCGCTTCGTCGCTCCGCTCCTCGCGATGACATACTTTTCGACTTTTTACGAAATACTCATAGTTGCAGTTCAAACTTTCTGCTCCTCGGCTTCGGGAACAGATTTCTTGCTGCCTCAATTCTGTATTTCTTCAAATGTCCCGCTTGGGGTCACATAGTATACTTTTTCAATCGTTTCGGATTGTCTGGAAAAATCCATGAATCGAACGCCGCTTTTGCTTTCTTCATCTGTTTTGAAAATTGTTGTTTCCGCAAAAGAATGGTCATCGAGAGTGCTTTCTGCATATTGTTCCATTTTTATTTTATCTCCTATATTTGCAAATGAGAAATCAACAGGCTCGTCCGTTGCAAAGACGGGCATTTCTTCGACAGGTACGATAAATTCAGTAACTTTATCATAAGCACGAAGAAGCGCTTTATGCGTGTGGTGCCAGGCAAGCTGATCCACAACACGACGACGTCCGAATTTACCCATTTCTTCTCGTTTTGCGGGGTCGTTTAAAAGTTTGTCCATTTCGGCAGCGAATTGTTCCGTGTTGTTGGGCGGGACATACACTGCGGCTTGCTGCGCAGAGTGCCTGGCTTCCGTCAGATCGAACGAGACAATCGGCTTGCCGAACGTCATGTATTCAAGAATTTTGTTCATTGTCGAATGATCCGCCCATTCGGAATAGGGGTCGGGATCGACGCATACGTCGGCAGTGGATAAATAGCGGCACAATTCTTCATCCGGGATGCGCCCGGTAAATGCGACGTGATCTGCCAGTCCCATTTCTTCACTCATTTTTTTCAAGTCTTCCATGGACGGACCGCCGCCGATCAGAGTAAACTGAACATCCCGGCGTCCGATTTTATTGATGAAATGGTCAATCGAACGCAAAAGATAATCAACGCCATCCTGCGGGCACATCTCTCCCAGGTAAGCGACCATGTACTTTCGGCCTTGTTTTAACGAGTTCTCCGGCGGCATGATTCGCAGACGCTGCATATCCGGGCCGGTGCGAACAACAAAAATGTCCTCATCTGCTCTTCCGCCCCTCGTCATGGCTACTTTTTTATAAGACTCGTTAGTCGAGATAACAATGTCCGCGGTTTTCAGTGTCCATTTTTCCAGCAGCAGGAGCATCTTGTGCAGCAGGCCGCCCTTTTTGTCATATTTTGCCTCAAACATTTCCGGCGACAGATCGTGATGATCGAATACAAACTTTTTGCCGAACAGTTTGTAAAAACGAGCGAGCAGAAAATACGTGTCCGGCGGATTGCACGCCTGAATGATGTCAAAGCCTTCACGGAACAGAACTTTGAGCGAAAGCAATGCCGTGGCCAGCCAGGCGTAAGCAAATTCAAAAAAATAGCTCAGTGCACCGTGCGCATTAACCGGCATTTTGTAGCGATAAACGGCAATGTCATCAATGCGCTCATGACTCTCCGTAAACTCTTTTGATTTTGGGCTAATAACGGAAACTTTGTACCCATTATCCCGTAGCGTTTGTGCTTCCAGCCAGACACGCCTGTCAAAAGGCACCGGCAGATTCTGCACAATAATTAAAACTTTACCAGCATATCCCTTCATAATCCACCTCTTTCAGATTCCCGTTGGTTGCATTATCAAGACCGGTCAGGTCGATGATTTTGTGGCCGTTTTTCAGATCGCCCAAAATGACTTCATGTTCTCTGGCTTTATTGCCAACCACGACCACGTCCGAATGATCGAGTACATCCTGCACCGAGTCACTCATCAGTTTTGCAATGTGCGGAACATAACGTTTGATATAATCTTTGTTGGAGCCGATGAGACGCGCCATGGAAACATTCTTATCATAGATTCGAATTTTGTATCCTTTGCCGATGAGTTGTTCCACCATATTGACGATCGGACTTTCGCGGAGATCGTCCGTTCCCCCTTTAAAACTCAGGCCCAGCACGCCAATACGCTTGCGGCCATTTCCCCGCACCATGTCCAGCGCATGGTGAATGTGCTCCATATTACTTTCCATAGCTGCATCAAGCAAAGGTACAGCGATGTCCTTTTGTTTGGCTTCGTGAGTAATAGCACGAAGGTCTTTGGGCAGGCAAGAGCCGCCGAAAGCAAAACCCGGTTTCAGATAATAGGGGGACAGGTTGAGCTTGGTATCACTGGTGAACACTTGCATCACTTTGCGGCTGTCGATATGATGCTCTTTGCAAATTCGCCCAATCTCGTTTGCAAACGCAACTTTGATGGCATGAAATGCATTGTCCGAGTATTTGATCATTGATGCCTCTCCGATGCCGATGCGGAAAATTTTGTCGTCGATTGGTCGGTACATTTCTTCCAGAATCTCGGCGGTTTTCTCGTCCAGTTCACCGATCACTGTTTTGGGCGGATGATAGAAATCGTATACCGACGTGCTTTCGCGGAGAAATTCCGGGTTCAATGCAAAGCCAAAATCTTTTCCAGCCTTTTTGCCGGAATATTCTTCCAGCCGGGCAATGGCGATTTTTTCAGGGATACCCGGCAGCACCGTGCTTCGCAATACCACAGAAGTAAAGCTCTTTTTATATTTCAACGCCCGTCCGATTTGTCCACAGACGCGGTCAACATAAGAAAAGTCGATGCTGCCGTTGCTGTTGCTCGGCGTACCTACACAGATAAAAATGACATCCGAATTGCGAACAGCTTTTGTTGTGTTTTGTGTTGCCGACAAATTACCTTCATCTACCTGGCGTTTGATGAGAACATCAATATCTTTTTCAACAATTGGCGAAATGCCTTTGTTGATCATTTTTACTTTGCTCGGTTTGACGTCCACACCGATCACTTTATGTCCCATTTCTGCAAAACAGGCTGCTGAAACACATCCCACATATCCTAAACCAAAAACACTTATATTCATTTTATAGCTCCTCCTGTCAGCGAGGTTAGTTTAAAATGCCTGACACATCAGAGATCACAGATTTTAATTTACCATTTTCAGTACGTGGTATCGAAGCGAGCTGTTCAATTTCAAGGTGCATGGGTTCTCCCAGGCGTTGTTGCAATTTGCTCAAAATTGAATCGGCATCGCTTTGTTTGAAAAATTGATCGGGAACGATTCTTAAAACAACGTTATTAGTATCCGGTTGAAAAATTTGTGCCTCGATTAAATTATTGGCTCCCTTGAATACATGATCCAGGCGACCAACCAGCTTTCCGCTTGGCGTGATAATATAGTCATCCGTACGACCAACAATTTTTTCGATGACGGGATAATTTCTTCCGCACGGGCATTGCTCGTTGCTCGGCTTGATGACATCTCCCACCCTGTAGCGGATGAGCGGCATGGCCCTGTTGGTGAATGTTGTGCCCACAACTTCGTAAAGGCCATTGCTGAGGGAGTCAGATTTTATGAATTCGACTAGGCTGTATTCCGGTACCAAATGATGCCTGCCATGTTCACATGTGTGGATTGCGGCAACGCGTTCCGCCATGCCATAATAATCAAAGACCCGGCACTGGAAGGCTTGCTCGATAACGGCCTTTTGTTTTGCAACCAGTGTTTCCGATGTCGTCAGAGCGCTTTTCATCGGGACTTTGATATTTTTATTCAACATGAGTTTGGCCAAAGCATAAAGGGATGAAGGATATCCTTCTACCGCCTTAATATGGTATTTTCTCAATGCTGTAACATAACGGTCGACATTGCGTTCGGATAAATGATATGACGACATGTACAGTTTATTTTCTATGGGACTGAAATTCCAAAAGATATTGTTCTTTGTTTTGATCTTGGGAATCATCTCACCTTTCAAAGTGGCATAGCGATCGTTCGGCCCTAATTTTGCCCATTGCCATTGGCGCATTAACATGGCATGCTCAAAACCGACGTTGTTGAGGTCGCGGTAAAGTGTGAGTGGTTTGCCGGTGGAGCCGCTGGTATGACACTTGTACAAAACAGATGGAAAGGCATTAACAGCAAGCATATCACGATAATTTTTTCTCACATCTTCTTTTTCCAGAATAGGCAATTTGACTATAAAGTCGATGGATTTAATATCATCCGGCTTGATGCCGTAGACCTGCATTTTGCCGCGGTAATAGGGTACATTTCTGTACGCGGATTTTATAGTCGCTTTCAGATGCTCCAATTGATAATCCAGTAAATGTTGCTCAGACCACCATTGGGATTGGGCCAAAAAGTTTTTATATGTCCGATAGGGACTAATTATTCGTTTAATTAATCTGTGGCGAACGCCGTTGCCAAAGAATCCTATATTTGTATTTTTCCAATCCGAATTCCGCATGTTCTCTCCTCAAACCGCTGATTTTTTCTATATCCGCTTTACTCGCTTTTGAATTGGTTTTATTTTATTGCCAAAACATAAACCGAGGGGATGATTTTTTTTTCGACTCCCAGTTTTTTGGCAAATTGAAAGATGCTGCTGAAATAATTCTCTTTTGCAAAATAATAAAGATCACTTACGGGCCTCACCTCGGCAAAGTATTTATTGAGCATTTGCTCCAGTTCTTTTTCTCTGAAACCGGCATGCGCACCGTATCGATTTTCAAAGCGTCCCGACAACCGATATTTCCAGTCAATGGCGTTTTGCCGCACTTTTTGATAGAATGATTTGTGTCTCATGCCGATGTACCCGAGAAATCTTTCGCGGTTTGGTACACCAAAGTATGCAATGCCGATTTGCTTCAAAACTCTTTGCGCTTCACTTAAAACAAGGTGGACATTTTTCACGTGTTCCAGGACGTGAAAAGAATAAATCGCATCAAATGTATTGTCCGCAAAAGGCAAATGCAGTCCGTCATAGTTTTCGAGTGTAGCCAGCTCTTTTGATTTCTCGTCAAACTTTTTATTGATGTCGACTCCGCAAACATCAGCACCGGTTAATATCGCAAGCTGTGCAGCTTCTTCTCCGCTTCCGCAACCCAGATCAAGAATATTGTCCAGGGGTTTTACAGCGTTTTCTTTTTGCAAAATGCTGAGAAATGTTTGTACTTGCAAGTGCTGCATCGATTCTTTTAATTCTTTATTATCCATGTTGTTCGCCTAATGAATCTCGTTGGCGCGGCGTGTAGCTGCTTTGGCTGTCTGGCAAAAGTGAATTTTTTCTTTTGCGTCAGGCTTTCATATAGAGCCAGATATTTCATAGCAATGTCGTTAATGTTATAGTTGTTAAGTATTTCAAGCCGGGCATTTTTTCCCATCCTTTCACGTAAACCCGGATTGCGCATCATGACTTTGAGTGCTGCGACGAACCGTTCCGTATCCTCGCAGTTTACCAGAAAGCCATATTTTCCGGTCTGGATGATTTCGTCGGTGATGCCGGGAATATTATTCGCCACTGTGGGCAAACCGGTTGACATGGCCTCAAGGATAGCGTTTGGCTGTCCTTCCTGCCTGCTGGGGTGGATGTAAATATCAGCCGCTTGCATATATTCGTGAACGTGGGTTTGTGTCTGTTTGAAATAGACTATATCTTCAAGCCCATAAAAGGAAATCATTTTATCTATTTTTTTCACAAAGGATTCGACCTCTTTGTCATACTGTCCAAAACCCTTTGCATATTGCTTCGGGCCGATCACCCATAGCATAAAATCTTCGTCCAGAGTTTCGGTCAGGGTGTAGATAGCTTTGATGAGCGAGTCGATGCCTTTACGATGACTTACCAGCCCGACGGTTAAAAGCACAATTTTGTCATGTGATATTTTCAGCCTGTTTCGGATGTGCGCTTTATCTGCCGGCGATACCGGACTGAATAATTCCGTATCAACGCCGTTCGATAATCTTTCGTATCTTTTCTTTGCACCTAAACCTGTTTGACAGGTGTTTTCCAATAGCGGTGAAGTCGGTACGATCACTTTTGCCCAATTATAAACTGTTGAGGCGAACCAACCGAATTTTCTTTTGCGTACCGACACGGGGTCGTCCACATTCTGGTTGGTGATTTTTTGCACCAACGGGATCCCGGTTGCTTTGGCCGCCAGGTTGACAGGCGCATGAAAACCGTGCGCATGGAGTACGTCGTATCTTTTTTGATTTTTGTAAATGTAGCGGAAAATTTCCCAGGCATAAGCTGTCTTGTGCCGCCAAGTACTTTTGTTGCGCAGCACTCTGATGACCGGTACACCGTCTACCTCACCGTAGCCGACAAGATTCAATTTATCCGTTCCGGCTAAAACCTCTACATTTACACCCAAATTAATTAATCTTCGCGCCAGCCTGTGGCTTTGCAATGCGCCCCCGCAGAATTCCGGATAATACAGCCAGTTTGTCATTAATACACGCATGTCTCACCTTTGTCTAAGAGTTCGTTCACATTAAAGGGTTTATTATTTAGTTGCCGCAGCCATTGACTGACGGAAGGCGCGGCGGATTCTGTATTTGTAAGCACACTTGTAAAGAGCATCCGATGCGATGAACCAGTATCGGCGGACAAGTTTGCCAAGAAAAACGATGACCGGCAAAGTTGCACGATTCACAATGAGTGATCGTATAAAGTATTTCACTTTTGATTCCAGCGGCAATTCGACAGCGAAAACGCCGTAGCGCATCACCAGGTCGCGCCGCAGTTCCGGATTCATCTGGTACCAACGTCCCACTGCCTGCCCGTAAACTGATGCTTTTTGTAAATAATTATCAAGGTCAATGGGATGGTAATGTATTGCAACAATAGACTCGTCATAATAAAAGCGAACGTCCGTTTGTGACAGCCGGTATGCTAATTCTGTATCTTCCGCTGCCAGCAATTTGCTGTTGAATCCACCCAATTGTTTGAGCAGTGATTTTTTTATGGACGTATTGGCCGTGCGGTATTTCCACCATTCCAGTTCGACTAAATCCGTTTGCTCAAAGTTAAATTCCGTCTCCCAAAGTCTGGCCTGATCAGGTTGATCTAATTCAGGTGCCATAGACACCTGCCCGAGAATGCAAACTTTGGCATCTCCAAAATGATTCTGGTGCTGCAAATGCCTGAGAACCAGAGTCTCCTCGGGAATCGTATCCGCGTCCAGGAAGAGGATATAATCACCTTTGGCGCGGTTGATACCCAGATTGCGCGAAGCACTTGCAGAACCGCATTTCCCGATGACAGGACGAAAGTTCATTGTCGTTTGCCTGGAAAACCGATGTAAAAACTCGGCTGTCTCATCTGTCGATCCATCATCAACAACGATGACTTCATAGCTGTATTTTGAACAGTCTTGTTTTTCAAGTCCGTGCAAAACATCTCTCAACACAAGGTGTCGATTGTGAGATGGAATGATTACTGAAATTTTTGGTTTCAAGTCGAGCTGCTTTTCCATGTTGTTGCCATCTTTCTCATGCTAATTTGATTTGAGCTGTTTAAGTAATGCAATCTCATAATTTGTAATCGTATGCGAGAACCATAAAAATCCGATGTAAATTGATCCTCCGGCCAGCACTGCCAGGACAGGGTGAACATTTTTGAGTGTTATAACCGCAGCAGACATGAGAACTGCGCCAAAAATCGGTTTCAACATTTCGGCTGAGAATTTTAGCCGCAGCAGTTCTTTTTCCACCCAGTAAAATTCAACTGCGAAAAAGATGATGCATCCCGAAAGCGTGGCTATGGCCGCCCCCAGCGCGTGCAACTGTGGAATCAGCAGCAGGTTAAATAAAAGCACCGAGGCTGTTGCAAGAAAATTTGCTGTCAGGTCCTTGTTTTGCAGGTGATTGTTAATAAGAGAATATGCAAAAACCGGGATGAGTGAAAACGGCACGATAAGCCAAATTAAAACCTGCAACACGGGAATCGCATCGTGCATGCGCGGGCCGAATAACAAGTGTATCAAATTGGGAGCAAGAATATTCGTTCCCGCAGCAATTGCAATAGTCAAAATTGAAATATATTTGATGGATTTTTTGAACAATCTTTCAAATATTTCGGGATTTGTTTTCAGAATTCTCGAGCTCACCGGAAATAATGCTCCTCCATAGGCGGCGGCAAAAGAAATACAAATATCAACAAATTTAAAGGCTGCGCTGTAAAGTCCTGCTTCGGCTTCCCCTCTTAGTTTTGTTAAAAGGATGACCGTCAATGCCCAGAACAGGGCGTTAAAAATAGCGATCATTGAGAACGACGGGACCTGTTTAACAAGGTACGTTACCAGCGAACGCTGTATTTTCCACTTTGGCCGGACAACCTGGGCATTTGCATAAAAATAACAAACAGCGAATGACACGATTTTACTTGCAGCAACGATCAGAGCGATGGTGCGAACTCCGTATCCGTGGAGGAGAAAGAAAACACCCAGCGCTACTTTGAATATGTTTTCCGCTGATTTTGCGATGGCGATATAGCCCATTTTTTCTGCCGCGGAAAGTATGGCACGACTCCAGATAAAGCCGGATGTCGGAACAATAACGATTGCCAGCAAGATTGTAATGAACAAGGTATCTTTGCCCGGCTGTATCAGCTTGGCGGTCAGAATCATTAATCCGGCAAAGAATATGGACGATATGAATCCGAAAATCATCGTGTGGCCGAAATATTGTCCTGCTTTACTATGATCGCGCGATACATCACGAATGACCACGGCATTCAGCCCAAGCGTGGAAACCGTACTGAATAGATTGTACAAAGAAAGAGCGAATGCCAATGAGCCTAAACCGGAGGGACCAAGGTAGCGCGCAATAAAAATCCAGAATATTGCCGATCCCAGTCTGTTGACTATTTCAGTTGCCGATCTTGCTGCTGTATTCGCAACCATTGATTTTAGTATTGTCATTTATTCTGTTTCCCTGGTTGGTAAATCCGTTATGAGGTTTTCACTCTTTTCGTTTGCCACGACCAATAGTCCGAATCCATCGAGATGCCTTCTTTTGCAGTCTGTTCTGAGAAGCATGATTACGAACGGATGAACCAAAAGAAAATAGAATAAAAATGTTACTCTGAAAAAAAGACTGTATTGTGCGTTAGTTATTATTTTGAATGCCCAGCGGCCTGAGGAACGCTTTGGCTCGGGAAATGAACATGCTGAAGATAACTTTTTCTTGTTGGAAAGATATGGATCGTTCCACAAGTCGCGTGGACTTGCTGTTCCGCTTGGCTTAAAGCCCGTTTGCCAGGGTGTCATTGTTTGCTTTTCCTTCTGTTGTACGAACTCTGATGCTTTATTTGAATTAATTATTGAATCCCGCTAAGGGAAGATTTTTACGAATATCGAAATCTTTTAATGTTTCCATCCAACTTTTGTTTGTTAACAGTTCTGCGGCAATCTGTTCCTGTCTTTGGTTGATATGAATAATTGCCTCAATAATTGCCATAAGACTCCAGAAAACAATGAGCAATGAAAAACTCTCCTTGTAACTCTTGTCGGATAGAGCAGTCAGTAAATATCCGGCAAAGCTTCCCATTACACCGACAGCAATGGCGGACAGGTATCTTGATTTGCTTTTCATCGCTTTTTTTATTCTTGTAAAAAATGCCGTTAAAAGCCATAAATAGGCACCGAATCCAACCAGTCCCAGTTCCGCTGCGTACAGAAGATAGGTATTGTGCACGGCCGCAATCCGTGTAAAGCCGTCTTTGCTGCTCCAGTATTTTTCGAGAATTGAACCATAATTGTTTATCCCTACGCCGAGAATAGGATGATCTTCTATAACGTGCAGCGCAACCTCTGCTGTTGTTAACCTGGTCTTTGTTGATCCCATGTCGTTGGAAATTAATCGATCCCAGATCACATCGCCATAGGCGGAAAGGAGAACAAGAAGCAGCATTAAACCAAGTGCAAATTTGCCGATCGTGCGCAGGCTCATCAATCTGTACTTGAACATGAAAGGGATCATCACCGCGATCGACAGGAGCAGGCCGATCCAGGAGCTTCGCGTCAGCGTGTAAATAAGCGCGAGAATTCCTGCCATGGAAACAAACGCGGCCAGCCGGCTCATGCTTTTGGTCGATACGCTGACGAGTGCCAGAATGATGGATACCGGCAAAATCAAACCAATATAACGCGCCAGGTGGTTACAATGCCCAATGGTACCGCCGGGCCTGGCTACATCGGCAGCTTTCATTTCGAATTCCAGTATCTGCGACGGCTCGCCCAGTCCCAGCAGGCCCAGGTTCGTTCCTTTGTAATATTGCAAACCGACAATCACTGCCTGAATCACCAGTCCTAAAAAGAAGGCTTTAAGAACGAGAGTCAAATCATCTTTGTTTTTGATATTGTTTGCAAGAAAGAAAAAGAATAAAAATGCTTTCGCAAAACTGATAATGTCGAACAGGCCCCATTGCACATCTTTTGCCTGAAGCAGAGAAAAAATGCTGATGACAATGATTGCGAGCGTTGGCAATGTGATTGCCGGGAAAAACTTGATCGCTCCGGTCTGTTTGGAGTTTGAGGCATATAAAAACGTCTGCACGATCAGGATGACAAGTAGAATATCTGTTAATCCGATGTTAATTCCATTGGCACCGCCCGGACTGGGATGCAGAACAAAGTAATAGTCGGCATTCAAAGGAACGGCAAAGATCATCAAACCCATGATGAATCGCCGTGTATCCCTGACCATTGCCAGAATAAAGGGAAAGAGTAATCCAACAAAGCTGAAAACCGCCCATTTTAGTTCCAATGACCAGATGGCCCATGAAGTTAAAGAAGCAACCAGTCCGGTTAGAATAAGACCGAAAATCAAATAATTGTTATGAGTCATTGATTTATTTTTTGCAACAGATATCATTTGTCAACCCGATCCTCAATGATAAATGATGATTTTTGTTCGCGAATTTATTCATCCATCAGGCGTTTGTACAAACCGTCGGGAATGTCCATCTTACGGCGGTTTAAAGTGACGCCCAACAGGTTTGAATGCGCTGTGGACAATTTTCGTTTTGCATTTTGTGCAACTTCCCAGCGTGTATGGCCTGCCCACACAACGAGAACGACACCATCAACAACAGTTGCAAGACTGAGGGCATCGACATAGGAAAGCACCGGAGGTGAATCAAAAATGACATAGCGGAAATGATCACGCCATTCATTAACGAGATTCCCAAAAGTTTCCGAACTGAGCAATTCTGCCGGATTTCTGCCCGGACGACCGGCAGTGATGATTTGCAAATTACTGTCGTGAACAGGTTTTGCAAACTGTTTCCAGTCCAGCTTTCCTTCAATAATTTCCGCAAGTCCGTCTTTTGCTTCCAGGCCAAAGAAACGGTGCAGCCCGGGTTGATGAAAGTTTGCATCGACGAGTAAAATATCGCTTGGTTCTGCCTTTTTCTCTTTTTTATCTTGCGCTTCTTCCGACGGCGACTCATTTTCTTTTTTCTTGCTCAACGTAGTGAATTCCGTTGTGAAAATTTTGTCAGCGTCAGGTTTTATTTTTTCTTCCTCGTCGTGAATTTCCTCGGGCCGGGGACTGTCTGTGGATTTTTCTAATTTTTGCGCAACACCGCCAGACATGAGAAATGCCAGATAAGTCGCTATGGTCGATGAGCCTTCTCCGGCAACTGAACTGGCCATAGACAAAACCCGCATTTGCCCGCGTAAATTTGCAATGCGCACGTATTCTTTCAGATCATAAAAATCGTTGAGGATTTCATTTGGCAAATCAAATACAAAGAGTCCTCGTTTTGCCGGGCGGTTGTCCGCCGCCCAGGGTGACGATTCGACTATCTCTTTTTCCTCAACATGATTGAGCAAATCATGGACGACACTCATTGTGTGCACCTCATTGTTTCAAGATGAAATAGCTGCCTAGTTAATTGCCAATTGGCCGAGATCAACACCATCGAAATATCCCAATTCCGTTTCCAAAATCTCGGCACCGATGTTTTTGTTGTTTCCATTCCGCTTTTGCGGCAGGGTATCGGTTGTAGTGAAAAATTTCCTGGTGTCTTTTTCTTCTTCCTTTTCAGTAAGGAATTCTTTCCCTGTTGCCGGAGTAATGCTGCCTTTTTGTAAGAGTTCGGCAATGAGCACAGAATCAACCTGCTTTATTTTTTTTCTTGCTGCCGTCAATAGAGCATTATCGCACGCCTGGTTGACCAACCTGGGTACACCATCGGTGACATCGTAAATTGCAGAAAGCGCGGCTTGGGTGAAAATATCTTCCCGCCGGGCGCCCGCAATCCACAGGCGATGACGAACGTACTTGACTGTATCTTCCATGCCCAACCTGGACAGCACAGCCTTCATGCTGATCCGTTGCTTTAACTGGTGCAACATCGGATGGTTAAGATGTGCGTCCAATTGCGGCTGGCCGGATAAAATGATTTGCAGCAGCTTTTTGTTCACTGTTTCCAGGTTGGAGAGTTGGCGAATCTCTTCCAGTACTTCCGGTTTCAGGTTCTGTGCCTCGTCAATGATGAGCACATTGATTATGCCTTTTTCAAACTCTCTGATCAGAAAGGTGTACAGTTCCATCAAGAGTTCACTCATGTCATCGCCTTTGGGTTTGAACCCGAAATCACGGCAGATATATTTAAATAGCTCGCGCGAATTCATGGTTGTGTTAAAAACCCAGGCAAAATGGACGTTTCTTTGAAAGCCGCTCAGCATCGTGCGGATCAGGGTGCTTTTTCCCAATCCCGGTTCACCGATGATGGCGTTGATACCTTTACGCATGGACACTGCCGTTGTGAGGCGTTCCAATGCTTCCTGGTGAATCCCGCTTCGATAGAGAAACTTGGGATCCGGTGAAGTGCCGAACGGCTCTTCACGCAAATTAAAATGTTTTAAATACATACGACTCACCTCGCGTTAATTTTAGTGTTTCATTTCAAGTGCTTTAATAAGCAGGTTCTGCTACCTGTGCTGCTTCCCATTTTGCAGCCATAAAAATCTCATCGACAGGAACGTTGAAAAGCTCAGCGGCTTTTTTCTTGAATTCTGCTGTTGCTTCGATACGGTTGTTCTCTACCAATGAAAGATACGTGGAACTGCATCCGAGCAGAAAAGCTAATTCATATTGCTTTAATCCCGCTTCCCATCTCTTAATTTTCAGCACGTTCTTCATGAGGGGCCTCCTTTTGTGAATCAGTGATTGGTTGCTTTACCATTTTTAAAAAGAACATCAGGATTTAACTTTTTGATTTGTGTCGGTAAAATTCATATCTGTAAAGTTCAACGAGTTGCTGTTTTTTGCCTCGATTTGTCGATAAAAATCAGGATGGAAATCGGGAATGGCGGCCAGAATGGGCAAGCCAAGACAATTCTGCGCGTCCTCGATTGTATTCACCGAATGATCGAAATACTCGAGAAAAAAAGCTGTACCAAAAGAAACGATAATTCCCAGCAAAACCGCCAAAGCTGCGAGCAACGGTCGGTTTGGTTTTACCGGCGTGTGTGATGCGATTGCCGGTTCCAGTAAGCGAACCTGGACAGCATATTCCTGTTTGTTAGCCGAAATGCGTGCCTCTTCCCGCTGACGAACAAGCATCGAGTGGACGAGTTTCAAATCCTTGATGCCGATGGTCAATTTATCCAGCTCGTAGCTTTGTTTGGAAAGATTAGAGATCGAACCAACGACTTGTCCCATGCTTTGGGCCAGCGCATCTTCGGAAGCTTTGAGTGCCTTGATTTTGGTCTCTTCGACTCTTACAATGTCCTGTATTTCCGATCTCAGTTTTTGCTTTGTCTCGCGAATATCATCCAGCACGCTCGCCAACTCGGGATGTTTGGGAGTGTACTTTTTGGCCAGCGCATTTTTCTTCAATTCCAGATCAAATAGCGTCTTTTTCAGGAGATTGAGATAATCCTGTTTGCTGCCCATTCCTTCAGTGGTCTCTGTCGTCGGTATAAAGAGGCCGTCATTTTTTTTGATTTGTTCTTTGATAATTTTCAGTCTGGCTTCTTTGGATATCCGTTCTGCACGAATTTTGGTCAATTCTTTGTCAAAATCGGCGACTGAGGAAAAAAGTATCTCGGTCTGTTTATCCGGTAAAAGAACTTTTTGCTGGCGTTTGTACATCATTCCTTTTTGCTCAAGTTCATTGATGCGCTTTTCGATCATCTGGATTTGCTTGTCGAAAAAATCGTATGCCCTGTCGTCCCGATCAATTGAGGGCCTTTGCATGATGTATTCCGTAACGATCTTTTCGACCACTTTGGCCGCAAAATTTGCATCCGTATCATCGAATGAGACGGAGAATACATTTGTGTCTTTTTCCCGTTCCACGTTGACTTTCCTGGCGAGTTTCTCAACGGCTTTGTCATGCATCTTTGCTGCTTCGGCAACGTCTTTGATTGGCTCATCTTTTTTCGGCTGATCCAGCTTTAAATCGGAAACAACGGGTTCAAGAATACTGCGCATCTTAAAGATGAGCAGTTCAGATGCAAGTTGATCATAGGGCACTTTGGTGTTCTGTTGATAATTGCCCAGCAGAAAAGACTTGTCCGTATTCTCCTGGTATTTCACCATTACCTTAGCCGTCGAGCGAAAAACCGGCGGCATGATAAAAGCTGCCGCAACTATGCTTGCCACAATAACGCTGAAAAGAATGAGTATGACTTTGCGCCGTTTGGAAACAATTCCAAGAAAACTTTGAGGTGACATTGGACTGTCAAATTTGTTGTACTCGATCATGACTTTCTCCCTCAGGATAAATTTTAATTTGGTTCCCTTTCATTCAACTGATCCGCCGGGATCAATACCTCTGATTCCAGATCATATATCTTGTCCAAATATCCAGCGGCGGCAGGAGTATGTCATAGTATTGCGAAATAAAGTTGTTGACATCCGCAATAAAAGTTCGCGGGACATACACCACATCAAAAGGCTTGAGAGGGAGGTCTTGTCCGGGCTGCTTTCTCAGAGATGCTAAATCCAGATTGATGCGAGTCGCTTCAGCTCTGTGCTGCTTGTCCGCTCTCAGCAAAATAACACTGCTTAATTTTGCCGAGTTTTTTGCTCCTCCAGCCGTTGCAAGTGCGCGTAAGATGGTCATACCTTTTGAGATGGGATATTTACCCGGTTTTGCGACTTCACCCATGACATAAAACTCCTGGCCGCCGAATTCTCTTACAATAACCGTAACTTCCGGATTGATCAGAATTTCACTGTAAGCGTCAGTGATGATTTTGGTTAGCTGCATTGTGGTCATTCCCACAACCAGAATGTCTCCGACTCTTTGCAATGAAATTTTGCCATCCGGACGAATGGCTACGGTTTCGTTATATTGTTCGTTATTGAAAAACTTGACTTCAACCACGTCGCCATAGCCGAGTGTATAATCGGATGTCTCGTCGACATTGTTGTTCGCCTTGCGATCGAGTTGAACAATGGCTTTGCTGTTTCCTGCTTCGCTTTCGCCGGAATACGGCTGAACCGAGCAGGCCATCGTCGCTATAAGTGGCAGAGTCATAAGGCCTAAAATCCATTTACTGTTTCGTTTCTTCATCTCATCCCTCACGCTCTAAATAAATTATTTACTAAAAAAGCTTAAAAAATTGGCACAGCTCTCAGGGTACTTTTCCCGACGGTGCATGTGCCGATGAATTTAGCATTGGCAATTATTTCATAAATGCCATTTTGCGCGTATACTTGAAATCATTCACATCTATCGAATAGAGATAAGTTCCTGTCGTTACTATTTGACCGAAATCGTCGCGTCCATCCCAAACGGCCGAGTATTCGCCGGCAAATTTATTGGCGTTCACCAATTGACGTACGAGCTGCCCGCGTATATTGTAAATACGCAGCGTCACGTGGCCTTCGTTTTTCAATATGTAACGGATGGACGTCGATGGGTTAAAGGGATTAGGATAGTTTTGCTCAAGGCTGTAAAACCTGGGCGCTGCCATTGTCTCTACTTTTTTCGGTCCATGGAATTGCATCATGCCGTTTTCCGAAACATCAGCGACCCAGTAAAAGTAGGTTACATTTTCCTGAACGTTGGGGTCATCCCATTGATAAGAGTGCTTTGATTCAGAATTTCCCGCACCCGGGATCATTTTTGTTGTGATTTGTTCTTTATCACCTTTTTCAGTCAGACTCTTGAAAACATGGAATCCAAGGTTTTGTGTTTCTGATTGGGTCGTCCATGTGAGAATGACATGGCCCGGACGGCTTGTAATACTGAATGCCGTCATCTCAACGGATAAGGCCCCCAGTTCTTTCACAGTCCACGTGCCAAAATCCGCGACTTCAGTGTCCGAGTTTTTTACTTCATAAAGGTCAGAGTCGCCATAATAAACCACACTTTGCCCGTTCACTACCGAGTCGTTCCAGGCGCGCATGAAAACTTTTGTCCCGGGCACAAACAACAGGTCGTTTGAGAAATAGGCAGAGAATTTGCCGGAATCCCATTCAGATTCGCTGGGAATCCCATAACCAATATGGGATGTCCCGAGAAGGGAATCGTCCACGGTTGTGTGGCCGAGAGAATCTGCAGGGTCTTTCATACCATTCGGACCGACCCAGATGATTTGTACAAGATCACCGCTCGACGGATTACCTTTCAGATATTCCTGGCCGCCCAGATCGAGAACACCGGAGCTCGAGTAGGCAATAAATTGTTTGGGAACAAGTTGAGCGTATGCCGGCAGGCCTGACATGGTGATCACAGCCAGCACCAACAGAATTTGAGTAAGTTTTTGGATTTTCATTTTTTCCTCCTCACCAAACTATTTTATCCGTATTCACTAATTATTTGAATTGGGGTTGGGATAACTCCATTCATTCTTCGGATTATCATTTTGTATCCACAAAATATAGCCTTGACCGGGAAGAAAACTCATTGGCGATACGCTGACCCCGCTCATTTCCAGCCATTTTCCGCTCATTTCCGAGTTCCCGTCCTCGTAAAGCCATGCTTTTTCAAAAGTAGCATTTTTCCACGTCATAATTTGGTATGCCAGAGCGCTGATATTGCTACCTGTTACAACTCCATCTTTGGCCAGTTCACTGGCATCCAGAGACATTCCTGCGGGGAATGATGTTCCGATAAAATTGTAACCCTTGGCCAATGTGACAACACGTTGTGAATCAGCGCACACCGTGCCTGCCACCCGGAGAATTGTATCTGTGCTCGTACTTTGCAGAACAATCCAAAAGGATTGATCCGGCCGGATCAAAGAGGTCGATTCCGCAGTTCCCTGCATATTGACCCACTTCCCTTCAAGTGAACCAGAGCCGCCTTCGAAGAGCCAGGCAGCTTCATAACTTTCGCCGTTCCAGATGTAAATTTTGTCAGATAATGCGCTTTGTGTGCTCCCGGTTAACTGTGTTCCGATGATGCCTGAAAGCGTAGAATCATCCGGGATCAACGGCAGGGAAACCAGGTTGGCGGATTTGTCCAGACCAATATTAAAGACACCGACCTCATTATACTCGTGGAGAACAGATTCGCTGCTCAACGCTTTAAGGATATAATATCTTCCGCTGTCGGGTTTCGTTGGATAGTCCGGATCCGTAAATGTTGTGGTTCCTTCCAGCCGTTCAATTGGAGACGATGGGGTGAAAAATGGATTGCTGCTGCGGTAGAGTTCATAGGCATCGGCACCCTGGATAGGAGCCCAGTTTAAGCGGATGCTCGTGCCGGTGAAAACGGCGTGCAGTCTGGGGGTCAGCACTTGCGCACTGACTTCTGTGGATGGCGCGCTCTCATTTCCTGATGAATCATAAGCGGTGACGACGAAGAAATATGTCTCGCCAACTGCCAGGTTGTTTACCTGATAAGCCGTTGTGTCACCCACGTCAATTGTTTTTGTATAATTGTTTGATTCCGCCCCATAGTATAGTTTGTAACCTGCCAGATCGGATTCGGTGTTTGCATCCCAGGTCGCGATTAATGAACCGGAATAGGCAAACGGCACGGTTACGAAAACCAGAAAAAGCAGGGGAAGAATTGCTATCCCTTTCGAAGCCATTCCCATTCGTTGTCTTTTAAATACCGCTCGAAAGTTGCTTGTCTTCATAGTAGTAGTCATCATCTGCTTCTCCTCTCGTGCTGTTTTGAGTGTGCTCATTATTTTTCCTTGTGGTGCTATTCGTATTTCCTTACTTTTTTTTCACGAAAAAGTCTCTGTCGGGAACCTGACGAATCAGGCCCCCGACAGATGTGTGAGGGAACCATGAGTAGTAAATTCTATTGTTGCACATGAACCATTGCTCCTGTCAAAGAATGCTTCGACCGAGCCGGTTCCCTGATACAAAAAATCGTACTAAAATTGTTTGGAAAATACTTTGAAAGATCAGCAGGGTTTGCCGGACGGCGGTGGGGATCAAAAAAAATACCCGCCAATTGCAGCATAACTCTCTGCTTTCTCTTCCTTGGCCTCTGCTATCATGCTTGATGACTGGGCGAGTCACATTGACAGCAGTTTTTCATATTACTAAATGATTTTTATTTCAGGATAAAAAAATCCCGAAGACTGCAACCACCTTTCGTTTATCCATGTCCTGTAATCACCTGTACCATTCGCGTCTCCGTAATATCTGCAGTCTTCGGGAATTTCATTTATCCCTTTTGCATCTTCTATGCCAAAATTTGATTTGTAGGTTTAACAAGGATTTGTAAAAAGCTTTGCAAGTCGTATGGTTCTGTTTTCAAAGTCTTTACTTCGTGTTTTCCGTGTGCCAAAATAAAATATTTAGTAAATAATTTATTGTTGAATTATCGTGGCCTTTAGGTATCGCACACCACACCTTGTTTCCTGAATGTCCCACAAATGGAACGGATGTAAAGTTTTGTGTCTTGATCGAAAAAAGTTTCATTGAATTAACTTTATAGTTGACAAATGAAATTCAATTAAGTATATTAATAGTAATGCCCGCATTGGAGTTATTTCAACTCTGTTTATCTCTTGCGTGGCCAGAGCTACCAGCTTTGATGACTTGGGCGAGTCGGCTGGTAGCTTTTTTTAGTTAAAATACCGGGGCCGGAGCCAAATTCCGTTCTATAATTGTTTCTGTTGCCGATACAATTGCATCTGTTTCAGAAGTCGAGATGGGCTTGAAAGCCTGGTAGTTAATCCCTAACTCTGCTGCTACTTTGCGAATTCGATGATTGAAATCGTCGGTGATGAGAATGACCGGCAGGCGAGGACGCAATCTTTTAACGACCGGCAGAACTTCCACACCCATAATGCCTGCTAAATCGATATCCATGATTAGCAAATCGATATCGTGATCCAGGATTTTAACGAGTACGTCAATTCCTCTTTGAACGACAAAGATTTTGTAATTTCCTTTGCCCAATTTATCCTTGAGTGCTTCCACCGTCCGCGAGTCGAGAGTCCCAATTACTATTTTTTTCATCGATTTCGTCTCTGAATTTGATTGCTGCATCATTTTGTTTGCACCTTTTTGTTGTTAGTTCCACAGATTGCCATGCTTGTTTTGACTCGTTTTGGATTTTACAACATTCATGCCATTGAGGGCGGGAATTATGGTTTGTTTTTGCAGTTGATTTTAAAAGGGTTAAGTGATGGCTTGCGTCGTGATACGGGAGATAGGAATTAAAATCTGCGGGGATTTTGTTGCCTGTAAGCCACTGGATGAGACAAAACACGGCCATTGGTTTGGGCTAAAATAAAAGGAGATGGGCGGATTTGTTAAAAAAGAAAAGCCCTGCCAAAGAGTTGGTAGGGCTTCGTTCTGAATTTATTAATTCTCTATTTTCATCTTGCGGAATTCAATTCCGCGATTATCGATTAAGCGATAAATTGTTTTCCGATTGAGTCCTGCGGCAACTGCAACTTTAGTAACATTGTTGTCATACTTTTCCAGCAGCGTTTCAATATATTGCTTTTCCCAGGTTTGTAATAACTTCTCTTTAGATGTTTTGAAATCCAATTCTGCATTAGTGTCGACAAAGACTCTTTTTGATGTTGGACGTAATCTTTCGGGTAAATCTTCCGGTCGAACAATCGGACTATTCGAGAGAGCTATGACATGTTCTATTACGCTTTCAAGTTCTCTGACATTTCCCGGCCACGGATATTGCTGTAATACGAGTAGTGCTTCATTTGAAAATTTATCAACCTTAATCATACCGCCGCCATTGGACTTTTTCAGAAAATGATAGGCCAAAACGGGAATGTCTTCTTTCCTTTCCCGCAATGGAGGAACGTGTAGACGAATCACATTGAGGCGGAAATACAGATCTTCTCTCATCTTGCCCAATTTGACCATTTCTTCCGGATCTTTGTTTGTAGCGCTAATGATGCGTACGTCCACCTCACGTTCTTTTACGCTACCAAGACGTCTTACCCGGCGGTCATTAAGAACGCGCAAAAGCTTGTGTTGCATTTCCATGCTTACTTCGGCGATCTCATCCAGAAAAATTGTTCCTTTATCAGCAGCCTCGAACAGTCCCTGTTTATCTGTGTTTGCACCGGTAAAAGTACCTTTTACATGACCAAACAATTCCCTTTCCAGCAAATGCTCGGGAAGTGCGCTAACCAGGACAGGAACGAAACTTTCGTCTTTTCTCTGGCTATAATAATGAATACCTCTGGCAATAACATCTTTACCTGTTCCCGTTTCTCCTGTAATGAAAACATTTGTAACGGTCCTGGCTACGCGTTTAGCCTTCTCGAACAGGTCGCATATTGCCGGGCTTGTGCCAACGGCACCATAAAATCCGCCATCGTCGACAATATTGATTCTATCGCGAAGATATTCGTTTTCGCGTTGCATTCGGGCATATTTAAATGCCCGTTCAATGGGAAGCAGAATATCATGGCTGATTTGAACTTTTTGAATAAAATCAAATGCGCCCTTTTTAAAAGCCTCTACCGCAACCGGCACCGTTCCGTAAGCGGTATACAGCAAAATAACTGCATCCGGATCTATCTGCCGGGCTTCTTCTAAAAATTCGATTCCTGCTAACGGTGTTTCCATCTTGAGATCTGTCAGAACGACAAGGGGTTTTTTCTCCTTGAAAACCTTTAAACCTTCTACTTTATTATGAGCTGTCAGACAGCTATAATTTGAACTTTTGAGAAGGTTAACGATTGACTCCAGCACTGTTAATTGATCATCAATGACTAGAATCTTACCATCATTGTTGTTCCGTTTTCCATTTTCCATAACACACCACCCTTCCTAACACCACGATGAACTTAGACATCTGCTCTTGGCAAAAGTACAGTTACTTTGGTTCCTTTATTTACCTTACTATTTATTTCAATACTACCATGATGATTTGCAATGATGCCATAGCTTATCGAGAGTCCCAATCCCGGATGTCTATCACTTTTTGTCGTAAAAAACGGATCATATATTCGTTTAAGAATTTTATTATCAATTCCGATCCCGTTGTCACGAATAACTATTTTCAAATATTTTGAAGACACTTTATCGACTGCGGATGAGATTTTGAGAACACCACCGTTTGGCATTGCTTCCAGACCGTTACGGATGATGTTAACGAGTGCTTGTTCCAATGTTATTTCACTTCCAAGAATTGGCGGCAATTTTTCATCCAAAACAATCCAATAATTAATGTTATTTTGTAGCTGCAACATTTTGCTCAGTTCAATAGATTTCGCAATGATGTCATTAAGCTGCAACTTTACAAATTTACTTTGTGGTTCTTTGCTGAACGATTGCATAGCATTTGTTATCAGAGACATCGCGTAGAGTTGATCCTGCATTGATTGCAATTCATCTTTAAGGTTGACATAATCAATGCTTACCAATCCATCAGCAAGCAATGTCCCGATCCGGTTTAAAACAGAAGCAAGCGGATTGTTTAATCTGTCCGCGATTTGAGCGGCAAGAACGGACATAATAGACATTTTTTCATGCAGTTCATGCTGAAGCGCAAGGCGCGAATTCTCGGTAAAATTACGTCCGACAAAGACTACTCCGGTTATTCTTCCATTATTAACCAGGGGTTCAATTGTTATTAAAAACGTTATCGAGTGCTTCGAGTGTGAATTGGAAGATATAACTTTTTTAAATGTTTTGCCCTCGTTAAGAACCCTGCTACAAATTAGAGTAAATTTTTTGCTCAAAAATTTGGGCAGCACATCGCCAAAATAATCTCCTTTTCTGATTTCCGGTAAATAGCCTTTATCAGATAAGAAAGTACCTTTACAATCAAGGATTTTAAGGTCCTTGTCAAGCACTAATTTCTGTGTCTCTGCGTTTACTTTTATTTTTTCTGTAGCATTCATTTCAGATAATGCTTTTACCTATGCCCTCGAAAGTCGGATCCTTACAATTGTACCGCCCGTGGGCTCACTTTTAATTTGCAAAGTTCCATTGTGATTTAGAACTGTACTGTACGCAATCGAAAGCCCAAGTCCCGACTTGTTTTTTCCCTTGTTTTTTGTAAAAAAGGGTTCCATGACTTTGGAAATTTCTTCCGTCGGAATTCCAGGTCCCGTGTCCCTGACAGTTATTAAAAAATAGCCGTTATTTTCATTGTAGTATTTCAATGTAACGCGGACATGTCCGTTATCATCTATTGCTTCCAAAGCATTTAAAATAACCTGCAAAAAAGCGTATTGAAGTTTTGATTCGGAGCATTTTATATCCGGCAATTTATCTGTCGAAACAAAATCGATGTTGCTTGCCCGAGCTGAGAATTGAATCTTTGCTACAGTGATCGCATTGGTAAGAATTTCATTTAAATTTGCCGGAGCCATTTCAATTTGTGAATCGTCCTGGAAAAAGCCCATTTCATCTAAAAAAGCGCTAATCTCATTTGCCTGTTTGACCAAAAAGTCTATATCTTTTTCGCCGCATTCAATTATTTCTCCTTCATGGGCGGCGATTTTTCTGCGCATAAAATCGAGATGATTTAAAATAACCATGAGATGGTTGTTTATGTCATGTACTATCTTTCCAACCAATCGTCCCATTGCTTCAAATTTTTCCGCTTCTATGGAGCGCCCTTCATTCTGACGAGGCTCCTGGAGAGATGAAACTGTTTGCGGTAAACGACTATCGTCTGTTTTTGGAGACGATTGAATAAAAAGCGGAATATTATCAAGACAATTGACGACGAGTTCTGTTGCTTGCAAGTTTGAAGAATGAACGGGTGTTGCATTTGCTTTTCGTGGGTGCGAAAGTGACTGAATGGTAATTGTGCTTTCTGCCCGCGAGTTGCTTTGAATTGCTTTTTCTACAGGACAGTCGGGGCATGGTGTATCTAAATTGAAAAATATTTTATAACATGTTTTGCCTTCAAGTTTGAGGGAGGGAACGGCTGCACATTCTTCGACAAGTTTTTGTCCCACTATTTTTTGAATGATGTACGATTTATCGATTATAAAGGTTTTTTCGTCATCACGAATCATTTACGAACTCGCTTTATATTCATCACTGCTCATTCTATAACTTTATAATATAATTCGTTTGATAGATTTTTCAAAAATAAATAGGAAGGATTAAAGATATTTCCCGTCAATCCCTTCCACACAGCCCAACCTAAATGATGCGGAATAACAACGAGGATATTATGATGTGAAATCTGCCGTTGGAGAGAACCATATCCGTTTTAAAAACTAAAACAATATAATGAATTTGTCCCTCAAAAGCAACATCTATTTTTGAAAAATTGAATCTTTTCTAATCTCTGAGACAATTTTGTCTCATTGATATGTATTTAATACGTAAAAAAAGGATTTTTGCGGGCAAGGAAAAGAAAGTAATTTAATATGATGAATTGCTCAGCAAGATGACTGCTTGTTATTGTTGGATTTCGGTCTGTGGACGATCAATGGGTGTAATTAATTTTTCTGTTTGTGCAATAATTTTTTAAGCTAAATTCCGCGCGAATATCAATATTGTAATTGAGGCGTATTGTACTTTTGCTTGAATTTGGTTTCAGGAAAACGTACATTTATTTTTAATATCCGAAAGATGACTTTGAAACGAAATCATATTCCCATCCGAACATGTGTCGGATGCGGCGCTAAAAAATCAAAGAGCGAACTGGTACGAATTATTCTGCTGCCGGATTCGACTCTGCAAATTGATGAGGCAGCCGGGATACCTGGAAGAGGGGCTTATCTCTGTCCGCGTTCTGAATGTTTGCAATCCGCGCTGAAAAAGAAAGCTTTTCATCGTGCGTTTCATCGTGACGTCAAAGATGAATATTTTTCTTTTGCAACGCATACAAAAGTATCAACCCAAAGGCGTAGCAAGCCACCACCTCACCAATAGCAATATAGCTGACCGTAATCCAATATGGAAGGTCAGACAGGACATGCAGGTAAAGGCTGACTCCGAAAGCATTAACAAGAACAGGCGGAAGAGGTGCCAGCCAGGGCTTTTTATAACGGCGCAGCCAATAGGTGAGGAGTGCTGCAATAAGGGTTAGTAAACTGCCGCCAAAAATATCAATCGGCCCAAAACCGCCGAAAATATTTGCTGCCATGCATCCGAAGTAAAGTCCGGGAATGGCAGGAGGAAAAATGTAAGGCAGGACGGTAAGGGCTTCCGATAATCGGACTTGTACCGGGCCATAACTGATAGGGGCCAGGATAATGGTTAGGGCGGCGTACAATGCACCGATTATTCCGGCAATGGCAATATTTTTTGTGCTAAATTTTTTGGACATTATGGACTCCATAAAAACAGTTGCTATAATTACTGATAGACTGGAAAAAGCATTTGGCATTCCCAGATGGAAGGGCAGAGGCAAGCCCCTGGGAAGCCTGGTTTTGACTGTGCTTTCGCAGAGCACAAATGACCGCAACCGGGATGTTGCTTATGTGCGTTTGAAAGAACGATTTCCTGAATGGAAAAGTGTTATGAACGCGCCGGCAGAAGAAATCGCAGATGCTATCCGTCCTGCCGGACTGGCCAACCAAAAAAGTGCGAGAATCAAAAATATCCTGCAATGGATTTTCGATACGTATGGTACTTTCGATCTCGAATTTCTATGCGATATGGATCCGGAGCAAGTAACCGAAACGTTTCTCAAACTCAAGGGCGTCGGTATTAAAACGATAAGTGTCGTTTTGATGTTTACCTGCGGAGTGGACGTATTTCCGGTTGATACGCATGTGCATCGAATTTGTCGCCGCCTGGGTTTGGTTGGGGAGAAAGCTACAGCAGAAAAGACCCACTATCACATGCAGACGTTGGTGCCGGATGGAAAATCTTATTCTTTACATAACAATTTTCTCCGTCTGGGGCGTACGATTTGCAAAGCGCAAAAACCAAAATGCATCGAGTGCCCGTTGAATGATTTGTGCCCTTCAGCCACGATTACTGATAAAGTGGTCTCTTGAAAAAGCAGCCCCCCGGTGCTCTTGAATGGCTCCATTTTTAAAACTTGCGGGTATAACATTTCCGGCTATATAAAACATTTAGAGTGGGTTTGTAATTTAAGCGGTAATCAGTGTTTATCTGTGTCCAATTTTAATGTATCTGGACTGTTACCAAACTTCAAGTTTCGTCTGCGTGATTTTCTGTTTGGCATTTGAAAAAAATAAAAAGGTTATAGTTTTAAAATCCAGGGAGCACCTGTATTTTGTTCGTCCTCTTTTAATTTTTAAATTATCCTGCCATTAATTATCCTGTCAAATTATATCCGCTACGAAAAATTACGCTATATAGATTTACTCATTAGATTTGTTATAGAACCATATTTCTTTCTTACAGACCCGCTTTGATCTTTTTTAGCAATTCATCCGCTTTTTGTTGATCTTTGTACCCTGAAACGCCGAGAATATAATTTTTGAATGCCTCTGCCACTATATTCCCATGGTAAGGAGTTTTGGCACAAAATCTTTTTGAAATGCCTTTTGATGAATTTATTATTTCCCCCCGTTTGGCAATACTTTCCCTGAATGTTTTCAGAGCGGCCCTCGATTCCTTTTCTGATTTGTTTATCACGATAAAAGCCGAAAACCCGCTTTTGTAACTCGCTTGAATGACCGCGCCGAAAGAAGATTGTCCCATAAAGCCTTTAGTGATATACTTGAGAGAATGGGGCATCTGATTTTGGGATGGCAGCAATGAAAGCTCTTTTGGACACGGCGTATTTGGGAAAGCAGCAGCTAATTTCAGGGCAAGATTGTGAATTGTCGTTTTTACGCGCGGATTTGTCGAACCGGCATTCAGTTGCACAAAATACTTGCCCTGATAAAATCGAATATTCAGGTCAGAGACAATCGCTTCTTTCCCTATATTTTCAAAGGTAAGTTCCGGCCTGCGGTAACTGCTGTAGATGCCAAAAGCATTTAAGGGAGTTCCCATATCATAAACGTCAATAGTAAAGGTCACGCTTTCATCGGTTTTGAGCGCATAAGATGCAGTCGCCATTTCAACAAAATGATAATCATTGTATAGTTCGGCTTCACCGTCGATATATTCAAACAGGTTCTCGGCAGTGTAAATCTCCGGTTCGAAATCCCATTTCCAGCCGGGTTCGAAATCAGGCTGCGGCAAATATGTTTGAACTTGGGCCGCCGGGGAGTTTATCATAGTTGCCAACAAAAAAGAGGCTAAAATTACCCCAAATAGATTTTTCATTTTTTGTCCTTATTTTTTAGTTACGCAAAAAGTACAACAGCACGTTTCATTTTTGCTGTCAAATCCAGGCCGTGGGCGCAATGGACTACGCATTGATTGCAATCAATGCAACTCGTTATTTTTTCTGATGCAGCCAGGTCATTATAATTTGTCAATGCGAGTTCATAATCCTCGTAGGCATCCGCATACATGGTGCAGCGATTGACATCCGATACGGACACCCCGTGCGGACATTGACCTTCACAGGCGCTGCATAAACGGCAGAGTTGGTTGTCTATCACCTGGCTATAGCGATCAAGCGTTTTCCGATCCAGCCAGCCCATTTTATTCGATACAGCCGCAAAGTTTTCTTCCAGTTGTTCAAAAGTGATCATTGAGGGAATTGCTGCAGTGATGTTCTCATTTGACAAGACCCACTTTAGTGCTGCCTGGTGGGGATTCAAGCTTTTCATTCTATCATCCTTATAGCCGCCGGCCTGGGTCTTCATGGCAATGACGCCAATGTTGGCTGCTGCCGCTTCTTTAATGGCATTTCCAAGATCGGGATCGCTTTTAAAGTTGTAGGCAACAAGTATCACATCGAAAAATTTGTTCTTCAAAGATGCCCGGATATTTGCGGCCATGTTCCGATGCGTAGAAAAACCGGCAAAGCGTATTTTCCCCTGTTTTTTAAGTTGCTGCAAAACCTCGAGCGCGTCCTGATTTTCAATGTCCGACGGCTGTTTCATACTGTGCAGCAACAGCGTATCGACGTGATCTGTTCCCAGTGCTTTGAGGCTTTTTTCGGCATCTTTTAACATTTTCTTCTTTGTGTGCAGTTTGATTTTTGTGGTGAGAAAAATAGAGTTTCTGACACCCTTGATCGCTTGTCCTACAATAATTTCGTTTTGTCCGTCCATGTAAACGCGCGCCGTATCTATATTGTTTACACCCATGTCGATTGCTTTCCTGATGACAGCCGGATCAGAAGTACGCATGGAGCCAAATCCAAGAGGTGTGTATTGCATGCCTGTTCTGCCTAGCGTGCGTAAATGAAAAGCGGTCGTGGACTTTTTGCTTTCTGCCAGTGCAGGAAAGGCTGGATGCAGGAGCGAGGCGGTTACAGCTGCGCCGGCAGATAAACGCTTAACAAATACTCTCCTTGATAATTTTTCGTTTTTTGCCATTTTAAATCCTCCGCCAAAAGTATATATAAAAACAAATCGATTAAGCAACTATTCACATCCCGTGTCTTTCCGGCTGGAGTGGAGCGGAATGTGACCGAAAAAAATGCCCGTGGTGCGACCGAAGGAATTGCCCGTGGTACCGGAATGACAAAAGTAGACGTCGCCAAAGTGCAAAGTTGAATAGCTACTTAATTAATACACAAGCATCACTAATGAATTTGCTAAAAGAGCGCAAGAAATGCAAGCAAATAATAACATGCCTCATGCAGGAAAAGGTTCTGTGGAAGGCAAATCGTATTACGAGCCATTCGGAATACTCGATCTGTTTTTTTGTTACAATAACTAGTCGAGCGATTCATGTGTCATGTCACTGTGGGCGAAGTAATCCCCCAAGTGTTTGTAAGTAGAGGAATTTTTTTATCGCTCTGGTCTTTGCAACGACAGCGGTGGTAATTGTAATTCGCTCTAATTATTTCCGTTAAAAAATTATACTGTTTTATGGAGGTCAAATTGATCTTGTCCAATGATGATATTTTGAAACAGTTGAAACAGCTGCAACATTGGCATCTCGCAAAAAATGAAATTGTCAGGAATTTCGAATTTGAAAACTTTCGCAAAGCGTTGGCCTTTGTTAATCACGTCGGCGAACTGGCCGAAGCTGCCGACCACCATCCCGATATAAATTTGCATGGTTGGAACAAGGTAACAATAACGGTAACCACGCACAGTAGCGGCGGGCTAACGCAAAAGGATTTTGATATTGCACGCAAAATTGACGAATTAAGAATGCAATGAGAAAAAAGTAATGCTTGCCAACAAAACAATTCTACACCCCACTTGCTATCATGATTTTGCAATGGTTGAAATATCTGCATAATCATAATAAACGCAGAGCGCGCAAAGAAAAATTTGTAGCTATTCTATATCAATTGACTTATATTTTATAAAATTGAATGTAATTATTCAACTTGGCATTTTATCGCGACGCTTGCTTTTGTCATTCCGGTTCCGATGATAGGAGGATACTGGAATCCCCTTGCCAAACGCGGAGATTCCGGCACCACGGGCGCTTCCATCGGTCGCATTCTACTCCAGCCGGAATGACACGAGATGCCTCGTGTATTAAAATTGAATAATATTTGACACTTCATTTTTAAGCAAAAGGAGGAAGCAATGAAAAAAAATAGCCTGCTTGGTTTAAGCATTGTTTTGGCGGTCTTTCTGTCCTGCCAAACATTCAAAGCACCATTAGAAATCACATCGCCAAATCAAAAAGTGCAGATCACTTTTAACTTGAGTGACGAGCAAGCGCCGGTTTACTCGGTAAAGTTTAACGGCAATCCAATTATTGCCGAATCGCCGCTTGGGATCGAATTTAAGCAGGGCGGCCTCTTTTCCGGGGGATTGAAAATAACCGGCGTAAAACGGAATGCCATTGACGAGACTTTTGAACTTGTTGTCGGCAAATCTAAAGAGGCGAGAAATCATTGTAATGAAATGATTGTTTCCTTGCAGGAAATAAAGGCACCCAAACGAAAGCTC
>Ga0114931_10001349_pt1 | contig 31361 bp, 26 predicted proteins | sample 2SBtaG_FD_89579 | JGI IMG/M metagenome (GOLD analysis project Ga0114931, IMG submission 89579) | Deep subsurface microbial communities from Kolumbo volcano to uncover new lineages of life (NeLLi) - 2SBTROV14_V59a metaG | ecosystem: Environmental > Aquatic > Marine > Volcanic | place: Kolumbo...
AAAGAACTTTAGAAAATGAACAACCAGTCCCGATACAGTCAGCGCGGCGTTTCCGCCTCCAAAGAAGATGTCCATGCTGCCATTCAAAACCTGGACAAAGGGCTTTTCCCCAATGCTTTCTGTAAAGTTATCCCTGATTTTCTTGGCGATGACCCGGAATATTGCAACATCATGCATGCCGACGGGGCCGGAACAAAATCATCGCTGGCTTACATGTACTGGAAAGAAACCGGCGACCTGTCCGTCTGGAAAGGCATTGCGCAGGATGCCATCGTGATGAACACCGACGACCTGCTGTGCGTGGGCGTTACCGGTAACATCCTTTTGTCGTCCACCATCGGCCGCAACAAAAACCTGATTCCCGGCGAAGTCATCGCTGCCATCATCAACGGTACGGAAGAGTTCCTGCAAAAAATGTGCGACCTGGATGTGAACATTTACCTTACCGGCGGCGAAACTGCCGACGTAGGCGACCTCGTCAGAACCATCATTGTTGACTCCACCGTAACGGCAAGGGTAAAACACAGCGAGATCATCGAAAACCACATCCGGCCCGGTGATGTCATCGTGGGACTGGCATCTTTCGGACAAGCCGTTTACGAAGACGAATACAACAGCGGCATGGGCAGCAACGGGCTTACTTCAGCGCGGCATGACGTATTTTACAAACCGCTGGCAAAGAAATATCCCGAAAGCTTTGACCCGCTGGTGCCCGGTGACCTTATCTATTCGGGAAACCTGCAACTGACAGCCCCCTCACCCGTGGAAGGTGTGGATGTGGGCAAGCTGGTTCTGTCACCCACACGGACGTATGCCCCTGTCATCAAGGCCATGTTGAAAGCTCACCGGAAAAAAATCCATGGCATGGTCCATTGCAGCGGCGGGGCACAAACCAAAGTACTGCACTTTGTGGAAAACCTGCACATCATCAAGGACAACCTGTTCCCCACCCCTCCCCTGTTTGAGATGATACAATCGCAATCGGGCGCCGACTGGAAAGAAATGTACCATGTCTTCAACATGGGCCACCGGATGGAGTTGTATGTGCCGGAAGAAATTGCAACTGAGTTAATCGAAATATCCAAATCCTTCGGGGTGGATGCCCGCATTGTGGGCCATTGCAAAAAGTCGGATAAAAAACAACTGACCATCCAAACCGGACACGGAACATATATTTATTAGTTTAGTATTTGTTAAAAAATAAAGTTTACAGAACTAACGCAGTTATTTTATTTATTTTGGAGGCATAAAAGTTGCTAAATTTTATTTTGATGTGCCAGGAAGCGTATTCGATAAGAATATGTTTCAGCTGCCCACTCATTTGCAATGAAAATCCACCGGAGGTGGATTAATGTGATTAACCCCGCACAATGCGGGGTTATTCGTGTTAAATCCTTTCAGGATTAAGTGTTTGTTAGAAATAAAGTTTACAGAATTGACGCAGTTATTTTTTTTATTTTCGAGGCATAAAAGTTGCGAATAGCCATAGTTTATTTATATCTTTGAAGGGTAATCTGCCAAACCCTAATCAGCTATGCCATTACCGCTTTGGTAAAACCATTAATAAAAAAAACATGAAATCAATCAAATTGACACGAAATATAAACAACAAAAGGTGTGTATATCTGCAGCATACTGTTGACTATATACGAAAAACATGAATATATAAGAAGTTACAGGGCATTAAATCCAAGTCCCTAAGAATTTAATATCTTTGAAACATGAAAGCAAAAACTCAACACATAAGTCAGTTAATACGGAATTCAATTCGTTCAATTGACCCAAAAGCAGAGGTGATTCTTTATGGTTCAAGAGCTCGTGGAGATGAACGGATTGATTCAGATTGGGATATTTTGATTTTAACAGACTACTACGTCAATTTACAGATTGAAAGAAAGTTCAGAGACAAACTTTATGACTTGGAACTGGAAACAGGAGAACCTTTTTCTGTTTTTGTATATTCAAAAAATGATTGGCAAACAAAACAACGAATTACACCTTTTTATCAAAATGTAACACAAGAAGGAATTCAATTATGAATTTAGAAGATAGGACTGAATACGTTCAATACAGAATTGAATCAGCAAAGAAAACATTTGAAGCCGCAAAAGTTTTAGCTGAGAATAAATTTTGGAATTCTGCTGTAAACAGATTGTATTATGCCGTATTCTATGCAGTTAATGCTCTACTCGTAATGAATGAAATTCAGACTAAATCTCATTCCGCAACCAAAAGTCAATTTTCATTGAACTTTGTAAAAACAGGAAAGTTTGACAAAAAATATGGAAAGCTATTGTCCGAACTATCTGATTGGAGACAAAAAGGTGATTACGAGAATATATTTGACTATGACGATGATTCCGTTCAACCGTTGTTTAAACCCATTCACGAAATGATTGAACTTATTGAAAAAGAAATCAATAACGCCATGTAACAGCAAATCATACCCTATAGCCGTATTAGTGCCCGCCCGTACGAACGTACGTTCGGGTGTGGCTATTAAGAAAAATGATTAGAAAAATAAATATACTGATAATCAAGAACCATCAAACAAGGCAACGGATATGGGGCATATTTGTAAACCGTTGGCGTTCATTGTAGGGAGACCCAAAAACATTGCCAGAAATATGAATAATTATGTTACTTTTAAAATCCATAAAATGGACTTATAATGAGTAAAACAAAATTGAATGTAAACGAGTTAGAAATTGTTCTTTATAAACAAAATGAAGAAGAATATATCTCGTTGACAGACATGGCAAAATTTCGAGATTCTGAAAGAACGAATTACATCATTCAAAATTGGATGAGAACAAGAAGTACGATTGAATTTTTAGGACTTTGGGAACAATTACGGAATCCAAATTTTAAAAGCATCGAATTCGATGCCTTTAGAAATGAGTCTGGTTCGAATAGTTTCACTCTTACCCCAAAAAGGTGGATTGAAGCAACAAATGCCATTGGAATAATTTCAAAATCCGGACGATATGGCGGAACTTACGCTCATAAAGACATTGCATTTGAATTTGCATCCTGGATTAGCCCAACATTCAAACTCTACCTAATAACAGAATATCAACGACTAAAAGAAGTTGAAACCAACCAATACAATCTTGAGTGGAATGTAAAAAGGGTTTTGAGCAAAACAAATTATTATATTCATACGGATGCGATTAAAAACTTTATTCTTCCAGACAAAAATTATGAAAAAGACAAAGAATGGTTAGTTTATGCAGAAGAAGCAGACCTATTGAATGTTGCTCTTTTTAACTGTACAGCGAAAGACTGGAGAGATGCAAATCCAAATTTGGCAAATAAACCAATGAACATAAGAGACATTGCGAGTATAAATGAACTGGCAATTTTGTCAAACCTTGAAACTTTAAATGCTCAAATGATTAAGGAGAATGTGAATAAGAATGATAGGTTTTTCAAATTGAGGGAAATTGCAAAATATCAATTATCCGTTTTGAATGAAAAGGACTTTATGAAGACATTGAAAAAACTGAATGACAATGTTTATATCGAACAAAAGAAAAGGCGGAAAGAATAAACAACGAAACACCAACAAAAAATAGGGTGCATGCCGCAGTTAACGGTACATAGAAAAGAAATAGTATAATTGAAAATATAGAAGCCAAAGAAACTTATTGAATAAGATGCGGCACGCATCATAGCCAAACCGTTATAGCCCAAACGGCACCGGATGGGATTTCGAATCGCGTGAAAAAGTCCTCACCCGTGATAAAAACGGAAAAGCTGATCATAAAATACAATCAGAAAAAAACTGAGGATTACTTCATGACACGGAACCTTTATTTATTGAAATCAGTTTCCCCGTCCTTTAGGGCGGGGATAACGCTAACTCTAATCTCACCTGTTATAATATGCTAAGCTGGAACGACTTCGAAAAAGTGGAAATGCGCGTGGGAACCATCATCGCAGTGGACGACTTCCCCAAGGCAAGAAAGCCCGCTTACAAATTGAAAATTGATTTTGGCGAACAAGGCATCAAACAAAGCAGCGCCCGGATTACAGAGCTGTATTCCAAAGATGACCTGCTCAACCGGCAGATCATTGCCGTGGTGAACTTCCCTCCCAAACAAATCGCCGATTTCCTGTCGGAAGTTCTCGTCCTCGGCGTAGTTGACGGAAACAACCCCGTGGTGCTGCTGCAACCGGAAAGGAAAGTGAAAAACGGGTTGAGGATTGCGTGAACCCATCCTTTTTCGGCTAATTCACCCTATTCGCCAATCCCCTTATTTACTTTTTTGAATAATTTATTACTTTTGAATGATGATCAGCTTTATCCTGAACGACCGGCTTATTCAAACGGACAAACCTTCCGGAATGCCGTTGCTCGATTTTATCCGGAACGAACAAGGCCTGAAAGGCACCAAGTCGGGCTGCCGCGAAGGCGATTGCGGAGCCTGCACCGTGATGGAAGGAAAACCGGACAACGGAAAGCTGAAATACCAAACCATCGTTTCCTGCCTCACTCCCCTGGGCCATGTTCACGGCAAGCATATCGTAACTGTTGAAGGGCTGAACACCAAAAACCCCACGCCTGTACAAACGGCTTTGGTGAAACACAACGGAACGCAGTGCGGGTTTTGCACACCCGGGTTTGTGGTTTCGCTGACGGCTTACCTGCTCACAGACAATAGCGGCCCCGTAAACGCCGTCGCTGCCATTGATGGAAACATTTGCCGCTGTACGGGATACCAGTCCATCAAACGGGCATCGAAGGATGTGGAAAAACTCAAATCGGAAATTGATGGCCACGACATCATCCCTCAACTCATTGAAAAACAAATACTCCCATCCTGGTTTGGAAATATTGAGGAAAGATTGAAAGACATTCCTCCGCAACAAAAACAAAACGGAAAAGGTAAAATGAGCATCGGGGGTGGCACCTACCTGATGGTTCAGCAACCGGATGAGATAAAGGAAAAGGAAATTACTTTTTTAAATGATGTTGAGGAATTAAATGGAATTACATTCCGGGATGGTTATTGCACCATCGGGGCGGAAACGCCTGTCTCGGGGATCATGAATTCCATGGAACTGCAAAAGCATTTCCCGAAACTTAAGAAATATTTCAAGCTCATCTCTTCCACCCAGATACGCAACATGGCATCGCTGGCCGGAAATTTTGTCAATGCCTCCCCCATCGGCGATTTGAGTATTATTTTTCTCGCCCTGGATGCCGGTATTTATTTAAAAGGAAAAGATAACAGGAAAAGGAAGTTGCCCCTGAGTGATTTCTTTCTCGATTACAAAAAGCTGGATTTGCATCCGGAGGAGATCATCGAAAAGATTGTTTTCCACCTTCCGGACAAAAACACCCGGTTTCATTTTGAGAAAGTGAGCAAACGGACGCACCTCGACATTGCCAGCGTCAACTCGGCCATTCTGCTGAAGATGGACCACGGGATCATTTCCAAAGCCCATTTCTCGGCAGGTGGCGTCAGTCCGGTACCGCTGTATTTAAAAGAAACATCATCGTTTCTGAAAGGGAAAGATATCAGCGTGGAAACAGTCATCGGGGCCAGCAACATGGCCCAACGGGAGATTTCTCCTATCAGCGACATCCGCGGAAGCGATGCATACAAACGGCTATTGTTGCGGCAATTGATCTTTGCCCATTTTCTGGAGCTGTTTCCTGATAAAGTTTCATTTAACGAATTGTTAACTGAATCCACTGTATGAAAAACATTGATGCCAACGGACACGTAACCGGCAGATCGGTTTACCTAGACGACATCCCTGAAAGGAAAGGGACAGTGCATGCTGTTGTGCTGGGGTCGGCGGTGGCGCACGGCAGGATCAAAAAGATGGACCTTGCTGAAGCCCTTTCTTTTCCAGGAGTGGAACACATCTTCATGGCCGGAGATATCCCCGGCGAAAACCAGATTGGCGGCATCTTCCCCGACGAACCGCTTTTCGCTGAAAAAGAAGTGCATTATATCGGCCAGCCCATCGCCATGATCGTTGCCAAAGATGAATTCACCGCACGTAAGGCAAGAAAGCTGATCAAGGTGCAATACAACGAGTTACAGGCTGTAGTTGACCCGCGCGAAGCCAAAGAAAAAGGCTTGCTGCTTTTTCCTCCACGCACTTTTCAATGCGGAGATATTGATAACGCCTGGGAAAAATGTGATTACATTTTTGAAGGCAGGACGGAAACCGGCGGGCAGGAGCATCTTTACATTGAAACCCAGGGCGCGTATGTTTATCCACTGGAAAACGACAACCTTAAAGTATATTCTTCGACCCAGGGACCAACAGCTGTCCAAAAAACCGTTGCCCGTATTCTGGATATGCCCATGCACCGTATTGAAGTAGATGTTACACGCCTTGGCGGTGGATTTGGGGGTAAGGAAGATCAGGCAACCGCATGGGCGTGCATGGCAGCACTTGCAGCACAACAACTAAACAAGCCCGTCAAGATCAGCCTCAACCGTCCGGACGACATGCAGATGACCGGCAAACGCCATCCTTACTCCTCTGATTTTAAAATCGGTTTGGACACGAACCTGAAAATCAAAGCGTACGAAGTTACTTTTTATCAAAACGGCGGTGCTGCCTCAGATTTATCTCCGGCAATCATTGGACGGACTTTGTTCCATGCCGCCAACAGTTATTTCATTCCGAAGGTAAAAGCCACTGCTTTCAGTTGCAAAACCAACCTGCCCCCCTTTACGGCTTTTCGCGGATTTGGCGGCCCACAGGGCATGTTCGTGATTGAGTCGGCCATTGCAAAAGCTGCCGAATCCCTCAACATCCCTGCAATAAAAATACAGGAAAAAAACCTGATCAGGGAAGGTGACACTTTTCATTACGGACAGACAGCGAAAAAGGCAAATGCAATAAAAAGCTGGAAAGAGCTAAAAAAACATTATCAAATTGACAATCTTTCTAAAGAAACAGACGATTTCAACACAAAAAACCCAACCGTTAAAAAAGGCCTTGCATTGATGCCTGTTTGTTTTGGTATCTCTTTTACAAAAATTCCAATGAACCAGGCAAGGGCACTCATTCACATCTACCAGGACGGGAGTGTGGGCGTAAGTACGGGAGCCATAGAAATGGGACAGGGCGTCAACACAAAACTCCTGCAAATAGCTTCCCGGTTTTTTTCCATTAAACCGGAGCGGATAAAAATTGAAACAACCAACACCTCACGCGTTGCCAACACTTCCCCCACGGCTGCCAGTTCAGGCGCCGACCTTAATGGCAAAGCACTGATTAATGCCTGCAATAAAATACAAAAACGTCTTTTAAAAACGGCTTCGGGAATTTTGAAAACAGACCAAAACAAAATTCAGATCATCAATGAATCTGTTTTTGTTTCCGGAAAAGCAACCGGCCTGAAATGGGAAAAACTCATCGAAACCGCTTTCCTTGAACGAAAGAGCCTGTCGGCAGTTGGACAATACGCCACTCCGGTTATCCATTTTGACAGGACAGCGGAACATGGCCATCCGTTTGCTTATCATGTTTATGGTACGGCTGCCATTACAGCCAGACTGGATTGTCTCAGAGGAACTTATAACATTGAAAATGTTCAGATAGTACATGATTTTGGCACCAGCCTGAACAAGACAATTGACCTGGGACAGATTGAAGGTGGAGTGGTGCAGGGTATTGGATGGATGACTTTGGAGGAGTTGCGTTATTCCCGTAAAGGGGAATTACTTTCCAACAGCCTATCCACATACAAGATTCCGGATATTTATGCCGCACCAAAATCAATAACATGCAAAGCACTCGAAACCAAAGGGCCTGAACTGGCAATCCTTCGGTCAAAAGCCGTAGGCGAACCTCCGTTGATGTATGGCATAGGTGCGTATTTTGCCATTCGCAATGCCATCAGGGCCTTTAACCCGGAAGCACACATTGCCTTTGATGCACCCCTGACACCTGAAAAAGTGCTGATGTCACTTTACCCTGCGGTTAATGTACCGGTGACAAAAGTCTCCGGAATAATGTAAAGGCGGTTTCATCAACATAAAAATAAAACCACATGAACCAAACCTGGAAATTCATACAAGATAAACTCGAAACAAAAACAAAAGTCATGCTTTTGGTTGTGATTGACAGCTATGGCAGCAGCCCCGGACGTCCCGGTTTTAAAATGGCTGTTGCCGGTGACGGGACAATGAAAGGATCAGTAGGTGGCGGCGTGTCGGAATACCGTTTGGCTGAAATGGCAAAAAAGAAGTTAAAAACATCAAATCCTAAGATTACAATCAAACGAGAAGTCCATCAGCCGGATGCAGAGGAAGACAGCTCGGGCATGATCTGTTCCGGAGAACAGTGGGTTGCTTTTTACCCGGTTCCCCAAAAGGCATTAGCTACAGTCCGCAGCATTATTTCCGCCATTTCCGAAGGCAAAAAAGGGATGATACGCTTCACTCAGAACGGTTTTGACTTTAACCAGAACATAAGTCTTTCCGGTGAATTGAAAAGACAGGTTCATTCTGACAAAGACTGGTTACTGACAGAAGAAACAGGAAATCAGAATCATCTTTACATTTTCGGGGCAGGGCATGTCGGCCTCGCGCTGAGTCAGGTGATGAGCCGGTTGGATTTTGTCATTCATTTGTTCGATAACAGGAAAAACCTGAACACTTTTCATGAAAATAACCATGCAAACGATCATCAGATCATTGATTACAAAAAAATCTCACATCTGGTTCCCGAATCGGACAAATCTTTTGTGGTCATTATGACTTTTGGCCACGGCAGCGACAAAATGGTTTTGGAACAACTGATCAATAAAGACATCAAATACCTGGGAATGATGGGCAGTGAGAAAAAAGTGGATGCTGTTTTTAAACAGATGCAAAAATAAGGCATTGCAAAAAGAAGTTTGCAAAAAGTGCATGCGCCTATTGGATTATCAATTACAAGCAAAACGCCACGGGAGATAGCCATTAGCATTGCTGCGGAGATCATTGCTGTAAAAAACGGGTAATGACAAATGCGTTTATTCCCTGTGTCTTTGCCCCCTCTCTGTAAAACAAAACATTGAATATTTGGTGAGTTAGGTAAGATCCCTTCTTTCCCGGAACCTCAGGTAATCCTCCTCATTATTGATATTCAACAGTACATTATCATCAGCAACAGGCGCAACCCCCTTTGAAAAGTCCGACAAAAAATCTTTCAGGTTGCTGTGGTGGTCTTTTTCTTTAATAATAGCCCGGATTACCTGTGGATTGAGCAGCACGGGGTGTCCACCCCTCCCCTTAAAATACGGAACAACAAAATCGCCAAAGTTTTCTTTATCCAACAAACTTTGCAAAACCTCCTGCGAAGCATACGGATTATCCACATTGTGAACAAAAACGGGAGATGTACCGGAAAATTCCTTCAACCCAAGCTGAACCGAATAAAACCGCTCCCACTCCTGGTGGTAATTGATAACAAAAACAACATCCGCTAAGCTTGCGGAGCGACGATGGTGAAAAAAAGGTTCAGACGCTTTATTGATAACAACAACGATCTGCTTACAGCCGAAATGCCTGTACTGCCTCACGATCTCTTCAAGAAAAGTGGAATGTTCATCAAACCGGAGCGAATGTTTGGGCTTGCCCATCCTTCCCGACCGGCCTGCAGCCAGTATCAGCGCCGAATATTGTTTCCGGTCATGTTCCATCAATGCAAAGATACTCCTACTTTTAGTCCCAATGGCAACCCAAAAAGGCTAAATTTTATTTTGATGTACCAGGAAATGTATTCGATAAAAATAGGTTTCACCTGCCCACTCATTTGCAATGAAAATCCACCAGAGGTGGATTAATATGAATAACCCCGCGCAATGCGGGGAAATTATCCAAAGAAATTCATTAGAACCCTATAAGGGTTCAATACATCACAAAAAGAATTTTTCATCAAATTCAATCAAATAATCTTTTAATTATTGAACCCTTGCAGGGTTCTTAAACCTGTACGTTCTATTTTCCCCGCACAATGCGGGGTTATTCGTGTTAAATCCTTTCAGGATTAAGCCTGAAAAACCAGCAATCATTCAACAGTACTTGCAAAGACATCTGAATAAAAGTAATCAACAACACATCAAAATAGGAATTAGCCAATACCCCCGTTTTTATATATTTGTATGCATTACAAATAAATCATTTTCTCCTGTATGTCAGATAAATTTACCATAACCCCACTCCATCAGCTTCTGCAAATAATCCTGAACCAACATGATAAGGGAAAAATATTTGGCATTCCCAAAGAGTTATTTTTTTCTCCAAAACCCACTGACCCGTTTCGTTTATACCGTTTTGGGCAACTTCTGGAAACCCCCGTTGGCGTGGCAGCCGGCCCGCATACGCAACTTGCACAGAATATTGTCGCCGCCTGGCTTACAGGTGCCAGGTATATTGAACTGAAAACCATCCAGACACTTGACGAATTGAATGTTTCAAAACCCTGTATTGACATGCAGGATGAGGGATACAATTGCGAGTGGTCACAGGAGTTAAAGATCAAACAATCTTTTAACCAATACCTTGATGCATGGATTATCATTCATGTTTTAAAACACAAATTCAATTGGGATCCGCTCAATGAAGCGGGCGTAATATTCAACATGAGTGTGGGCTATGATTATGAAGGTATTCAAAATGAAAATGTACAGTGGTTCTTAAGTAAAATGTCCGATGCCTCCGCCGTACTCAACAACAAAATTGACAGCATAAAATCTATATATCCCAAAGTGTCGCAACTTGACATCAACCCCTGCATTTCCAACAACATCACCCTGTCCACCATGCATGGCTGTCCCGTTGACGAAATTGAAAAAATCGGACTTTACCTGCTGAAGGAGTGTAAACTGCACACGACCATCAAACTGAACCCAACGCTCCTCGGCAAAAAGGAGTTACATAATATTTTACAAAATTCCGGTTTTGAAACGATTGTGCCCGACACTGCCTTTGAACATGACCCAACCTTTACTGATGCAGTCCGGATCATTCAAAACCTGGAAAAATCAGCAAAAAAAAACAAGGTCCATTTTGGTTTAAAGCTGACCAACACACTGGAAAGCCTGAATCATAAACATGTTTTTCCGCCCCATGAAAAAACGATGTATATGAGCGGAAGGGCGCTGCACCCCATTGCCGTCAACCTGGCTTATAAGCTTCAAAAACAGTTCAAAGGGAAACTGGACATTTCTTTTTCTGCCGGGACAGATGCTTTTAACCTCACTGATGTGGTCTCGTGTGGACTTTATCCTGCCACCGTCTGCTCCGACATTCTGAAACCTGGTGGTTACGGCAGATTGCATCAATATCTGGACGAGCTCAGGCAAGCTTTTAAAAACCAAAAGGTTTCCTCAATTCCTGAATTGGTCACCAACGGCAAACCAGGTCAAACGACTGACGAAAGCGCATTGGCCAACCTGAAACAATATGCGATATCGGTGCTGGAAGATGCCAGGTATAAAAAAACAGCCATTCATGCACCCGACATCAAAACCGACCGGGCATTGCACTTTTTCGATTGCATCCATGCCCCCTGCGTTGACACCTGCCCGACCAATCAGGATATTCCCGATTATTTATACTATACTGCACAAAAACAGTTTGACAAGGCGCTGGATATTGTGTTGAAAACCAATCCGTTCCCTCGGACAACCGGCATGGTCTGCGATCATCTTTGCCAGACGAAATGCACCCGCATCAATTATGACAGCCCTGTCCTGATCAGGGAGGTCAAACGGTTTTTGGCAGAAAAAGGAAGGGTGGTCCACCAAAGATCACCTGTTAAAAACCATAAAAAAGCGGCCATCATCGGCGCCGGGCCATCGGGATTGTCCTGTGCATATTTTCTGGCAAAAGCCGGATTTGAAGTCAGTATATTTGAATCGAAACCCAAACCGGGAGGTATGGTTTCGGGCGCCATCCCCGCATTCAGGCTTACTGACAGGGCCATTGAAAATGACATTGAGAAAATAAAATCACTGGGGGTTACCATTCATTACGATCATCAAATTGACAAACGGTTCTTTAAAAATTTAAGAACAGAAAATGATTTTATTTATATCGCAACGGGAGCACAATCTTCAATTAAACTCAATATTGAAAACATTGGCGCAAAAGGGGTGCTTGACCCGTTGCAATTTTTGTTTAATGTAAAACAGAACAAACCGACAGGTATTGGCAGCCGGGTTGTCATAATTGGTGGCGGTAATACGGCCATGGATGCAGCCCGGACTGCATATCGCCTGACGGGGAAAAACGGCACGGTTACAATTATTTACCGCAGAACCATCAGACAAATGCCTGCCGACACAGGAGAAATTAAAGCGGTTCTTGAGGAAGGCATAAACATCATGGAACTGACTTCGCCGGTCAAACTAAATGTACCGGCGACTGAAGACGCCGATACAGTACTATCCCTCACCTGCATCAAAATGAAACTCAGTGGTGTTGACAGCAGCGGAAGGCCCAAACCGGTTCCTGTTCCCGGTTCGGAAATTACTGTTCCCTGCGACACCATCATTCCTGCCATCGGACAGAAGCTCACTATTGATTTTATAGATGAAGAACTTTTAAAAACCAAACAGGGCCGCTACGAAACCCAACTGGAAAATGTATTTATTGGCGGCGATGCCATGAGGGGAGCCTCCACTGCCATCAACGCCATTGGTGATGGAAGGAAAGCTGCCGGAGAGATTATCAGGAAAGCCGGAATGGAGCTTTTATCTCACGGAATCAACAGGGAGACAACCGCTCTTAACCGGCACATCATCAACAGGTCAAAAAAAGCACTACCGGTTAAAACCGTTGAGTTGCCCCTTTCCGACCGGAAGAACTTCAATCTGGTTTCCCAAACCCTTACCACAGATGAAGCCATTAAAGAAGCTTCACGGTGTCTTCTCTGTGACGAAGTATGCAATACCTGTGTTACCGTCTGTCCCAACCTTGCCTTTCATTCCTATCAGATAAACCCCATACAATTTAATCTCCAAAAGATAATTGTATCAAAAGAAAAAGTCAGCGTAATTAAAGGTGAGCATTTAAAAGTGGAACAACATTATCAGATATTACACATTGCCGACTGGTGCAATGAATGCGGCAATTGCACAACTTTTTGCCCCTCCAATGACTCACCTTACCAAAATAAACCGCATCTGTATTTAAACAAAAATGTTTTTGATGAAGAACAGGACGGCTATTTTCTGGAACGGGCAAACGGAGCAACAACCCTCTATTGTAAAAAAGGCCTTCATTTTTCATCCCTGGCTAAAGAACCTGATTTTTTTCTTTACGAAACGGCAAAGCTAAAAGTAAAGCTGAATAAGGAAACTTTTAAAATAATGGAAATTACTTCCGTTAAAAAGGATAATTTTGAAATTGATTTGAAGGAAGCAGCGGAAATGAGCATAATCATTCAGGGTGCTGTTTCATTTTACGGACAAGAAACATAATCATAAAAAGAGAATGGACAAACAGAAAGTATTAGAAAACACAATTAAAAGATGCCGTGAGCGGTATATTATTCTGCCAACATACAAACAAATGCGGAATCCTGAATTGGTTCCTGAAAAGATCAGGGAAAAACTTAAAAACGTAGGGCTATGGGATTTGGACTCCCTGAACATGTTCCGCATCACATGGAAAAACGAACCCGTTAAATTTGGCGGTGGATTTAACGGGGTAAACTATCTTGAATTGCCCCCTGAGCTGACCGGCGTAAAAGCACGGATCATTATGCTCATCGGAAAGTTCTTTCCCACAGGGGCACATAAAGTCGGTGCCACGTTCGGGCCTTTAGTCGAAAAACTGGTCACCGGACGGTTTGACCCCACCCGACAAAAAGCGCTGTGGCCTTCCACCGGGAACTATTGCCGTGGTGGCGCTTATGATTCCTATTTACTGGGCTGCAAATCCATCGCTGTGTTGCCGGAAGGCATGTCATCTGAGCGATTTGACTGGCTACACAAAGTGGGTGCCGAGGTAATTGCCACCCCGGGAACGGAAAGCAATGTCAAAGAGATCTACGATAAAGTGAAAGAACTGCTGAAAGAACGCGGTGATGAAATCATTAACCTGAACCAGTTTGAGGAAATCGGAAATTCTTTATGGCATTACGCGGTAACCGGCCCTGCCATGGAAGAGGTTTTTAACAAGATTAAAAATGAAGACAACCGGTTTAGTGGTATTTTTCTTACGCAGGGCTCGGCAGGAACTTTAGGATGTGCCGACTATTTGAGGACAGTTCATCCTACCATGAAAGTCTGTGCCGGAGAAGCCTTGCAATGTCCTACCCTATTGTTGAATGGCTATGGAGAACACCGAATTGAAGGTATTGGCGACAAGCATGTGCCGTGGATCCACAATATCCGAAACATGGACCTGGTTGCAGGTATTGACGACAACCCCAACATCCGGCTGATGCGCTTGTTCAATGAACCTGAGGGATTAGCTTTCTTAAAAAATGAAGCGGGTATTGATCCTGACCTGGTTGACAAACTCTCCTACCTGGGCATATCTTCCATTGCCAACCTGATGGGCTCTGTTAAACTGGCCAAGTATTACGAGATGACTGAAAAAGATGTGATATTCACTGTGGCGACCGATTCGATGGAAATGTACCAATCGCGCACCGCAGAAGAAAACGAAAAACACGGCGAGTTTACCAATAAAGATGCAGCCGTAAGTTTTGACGCCGATCTTATGGGCTTAAAAACCGACCATATCCTCGAAATGAACTATTATGACAAAAAACGGATGCACAACCTGAAATACTTCACATGGGTGGAACAACAGGGAAAAACGGTTGAAGAACTCAATGCCCAGTGGTATGACAACAACTACTGGACATCACGTTATAACCAGGTTGAAAAGTGGGATGAAGAGATCAACGAATTCAATGAAAGAACAGGGGTGCTGAAGGAGTATTTGTAAAAAACAGAATAACTATTTATTCAAACCCCATCGAATTCGATGGATTTAAATGAATGAGCACAGGCTAAAAAGGTAAATTTAAGAAAAAAATGAAAATCAGTAAATACTCCACATCCCTAAAGGGTACACTGATTTTCAGCCACTTCCCCTTTAGGGGATTAAGGGGTAAAAGTGGCTGTAATCAATTGATAGCCTTTTTAGATTGGACTCATGAATAAAAAACTAAAATAATGACTATTATTAAAACCATAAAGGTCAGGAGCAACCGGGTTTTAGTACTCAATAAATCAGGAGAAGATTATATTTCATTAACAGATATTGCCCGGTTCAGTAATCCGGATGAACCCAAAGATGTTATAAAAAACTGGATGAGAAACAAAAGTACTATTGAATTTTTAGGTTTATGGGAAAAAATTAACAACCCTGATTTTAAAGGTGTCGAATTCGACCCCCTTTTATATGAAGCAGGAAGTAACAGCTTTACATTGTCTCCTACAAAATGGATAAAATTAACAAATGCAAAAGGCATATTATCCAAAACAGGAAGAGGAGGAGGAACTTACGCACAAAAAGATATTGCTTTTGAGTTTGCTTCCTGGATTAGCGCAGAATTTAAATTATATTTAATCAAAGAATTCCAAAGGTTAAAAGAAGACGAAAATCAACGGTTAAAACTGGAATGGAATGTTCAGCGCACAATTGCCAAAGCCAATTACCGCATTCATACCGATGCCATTAAAGAATATTTGATTCCCCCAGCATTAAGCAGGAATCAAATTAACTTTGTCTATGCCAATGAGGCTGATTTATTGAATATGGCACTTTTCGGTAAAACTGCAAAACAATGGAGGGAAGAAAATCCTGATGCAGAAGGAAACATCCGCGATCAGGCCACCATTGAACAATTGGTTGTTCTGTCAAACCTTGAAAGCATCAACGCAGTTATTATTCATCAAGGTCTAAACCAAAGTGAACGTTTACAGCAACTAAACAACATTGCCATCACACAAATGAAATCTCTCCTTGGATATAAAAATCTGAAAAAATTAAAATGAACAAGAATACAACATTCAAGAAAAAATTCCACTACCGCTGCACTACCTGCAACCGGGAATACAACAATTCCCGAATTCGCTATTTGTGCCCTTCCTGCAAAAGCCAGAACACGCCGGACCTCACGCCAAAAGGGGTGCTGAAAGTAATCTATGATTACAATGAGATAAACGCTTCATTCAAAGAACTCAAACAAAACCAATTCATTGATTTACTCCCTATTAAATTAATTGAAAGCCTGCCCAATCTGCAAATCGGGAACACACCGCTTTATAATATTGAACACTTAAACCATTCGCCCCTGCCCTTTCATCTCTTTTTAAAAGATGATTCTCAAAACCCTACCTTCTCTTTCAAAGACAGGGCATCCGCACTGGTTTCGGCCTATGCTAAAGAACAAGATATTGATACGATTATCACTGCATCTACAGGTAATGCGGGGTCTTCTTTGGCAGGAATCTGCGCCCCGCAGGGCCAAAAATCAATTATTGTACTTCCGGAGAAGGCTCCGCTGGCCAAGCTCACCCAATCGCTGATGTACGGAGCCAAAGTCATTCGTGTGAAAGGAACCTATGATGATGCTTTTGAGTTGAGTATTGAAGCCACGAAACAACTTGGTCTTTATAACCGGAATACGGCCTTTAATCCACTGACCATAGAAGGGAAAAAAACAGTCTCTTTTGAGCTGTTTGAACAACTTGGTTTTAAAATACCGGATAAAATATTTGTCCCTGTTGGGGATGGCGTGATTATTTCCGGTGTTTACAAAGGGTTTGAAGATTTGCTGAGATTGGGCATTATTGAAAAAATACCTGTTGTTGTGGCTGTTCAGTCTAAAGGCAGTGATAACCTGATAAGGAACGTCAACCGGGGTGGGGACAATACTCCGGAAAATTTCATCATCAAACCAAGCCGGACAATAGCCGATTCCATTTCAGTAGATATTCCACGTAATTTTTATATGACGCAAAAATATATTCAGAAATACGACGGCCGGGTTCTGCCTGTTTCTGATGATGATATTCTGAATGCATCTAAACTGCTGGCCCAAAACACGGGATTATTTGCCGAACCTGCAGCAGCAGCTGCTTTTGCAGGGTTCCTGGTACATTACAGGAAAGGCAAAATAGCGGTAAACTCAAATATTGTCGTGTTGCTGACGGGCAGCGGGCTCAAAGACCTCAGTGCCTTTCAACCAGTGCTGAACATCCCGGAATCCGTCAACCCCGATTTGAACCAACTAAAAAATGCACTGTCATGATCTCCTTTATCCTGAACGGCAAAAAGCAATCCTGGGATGGCGATCCCGATCAGACCTTGTTGAAATACCTCAGGCTCGAAAAGCATATTACCTCTGCCAAAGACGGATGTTCCGGACAGGCTGCCTGCGGTGCATGCACAGTGGAAATCAACGGGCAGGCCAAACTGTCCTGCGTCACCAAAATGAACAAACTTCAGGATGCCGAAATCAACACACTTGAAGGCTTCCCGGAATATGTGAAGGAAACCATTACCACTGCTTTTGTTAATAAAGGCGCCGTACAGTGTGGCTTTTGCACGCCAGGATTTATTGCCCGTACAAAAGTACTGCTGCAGGGCAACCCGGAACCCACAATTGATGAAATCAGAAAAGCCATCAAACCCCATTTGTGCCGGTGCACCGGATACAAAAAGATTGAACAGGCCATTCAGTTGGCCGGAAAGGCAATAAGCAAAAACGAGAAGCTGGAAATCGCCAAAACTTCGGGAAAAGTCGGCACTTCATTGCCTAAATATCAGGCTTTCGAAACAGCTACCGGTCAACGGGATTTTGTGGATGACCTGTTTTTCGACGGAATGCTTTTTGCAGCTTTAAAATTCAGTGACTATCCCAGCGCAAAAGTTTTGGGAATTGATACAAAAGAAGCAGAAAACATCCCCGGTGTCAGACGTATCTTCACGGCAAAAGACATTCCGGGCACACAAAAGGTGGGATTAATCTATAACGACTGGCCGGTGATGATCGGCGAAGGGGAAACAACCCATTATATCGGGGATGTGATAGCAGGTGTGGTTGCCGAAACTGATCAAATTGCCCGTCAGGCAGCAAGCCTGATAAAAGTTGAATACGAAGTCTATCAGCCGGTAACCAATGTTTTTAAAGCGATCAACGCCAAAAGGATCCATTCCGAAAGGCCAAACCATTTCAGCACAACGCAGTTTACAGTTGGCAACATAAAAGAAGCACGCGCGGTTTCAAAATATCTGGCCAAAGGTTATTATGAAACGCAGCGTGTTGAACATGGTTTTATGGAAAAAGAATCTGCCGTGGCCATGCCCGATGGAAAGAAAGGGCTGAAATTGTATAGCCAGAGCCAGGGAATTTATGAAGACCGGAGACAGGTGGCCATGATATTGGGCATCCCTGAAAACAAAGTAAGGGTCATCCTGGTGCCCAATGGTGGCGGTTTTGGGGGAAAAGAAGATTTGAGCATCCAGGGCCAGGTATCCCTCTTTGCCTGGCTGCTGAAGAAACCGGTAAAACTGACTTTAAGCCGCCGGGAATCCTTTCGCCTGCATCCCAAGCGGCATCCCATTTTTATGGATCTTGAACTGGGTGCGGATGAAAAAGGCAAGCTGACTTTCCTGAAACTACTGGCTGTCGGCGACACGGGAGCTTATGCTTCGGTAGGGATGAAAGTGCTGGAACGGGTGGCGGGCCACGCGGCAGGCGGCTATTACATCCCGAACGTTGAGATTGCAGCCAAAACAGTTTACACCAACAATATTCCCTGTGGCGCTATGCGCGGGTTCGGCGCACCGCAGGTTGCTTTTGCGTTGGAAGGTTGTATTGATGATTTGTGTAAAAAAGCGGGGTTCGACCGTTGGCAGTCCCGTTATGAAAATGCGTTGGTTGACGGGCTGAGTACGGCTACCGGACAAAAACTTTACGGAGTAGGCATCCGTGCCTGCCTTGATGCGGTTAAAAAAGATTTCTATTCAGCAAAGTATGCCGGGCTGGCCTGTGCTATTAAAAATTCCGGCGTTGGCAACGGTATGATTGACAGTTCGACAGTGAAAATCGAAATTGTTTCGGGTGAAAAAGTCAGGTTGAACCATGGATGGACTGAGATGGGACAGGGTGTCCACAATATGGCCCTGCAAACTTTGTGCGAAGAAACGGATATCCCCCCGGAAATCATCGAAGTGGTTGTGGATTCGGAAGCACAGGAAAAAACAGGCATGACCACTTCCTCACGGGCAACGGCATTGGTTGGGTTGGCCATTATCAATGCAGCCAGGGAATTGAAAGATGACCTGAAAACGAACAGCCTGAAACAGTTGAGCGGAAAAACCTACAAAGGTGAATACATTTGCGACTGGACAACAGAGCCGGGTAGTAATGTTGAAAAACAGATTACTCATTATTCCTACGGTTATGCTGCTTAGGTTTGTATTCTGGATGACAAGGGTGAGGTATCGAAATTTATCGCCGCCCACGACGGGGGCAAAATCATGAACCCCATGTTGTTTGAAGGCCAGATTGAAGGGGCCGTGCACATGGGCCTGGGTTATGCACTTACGGAAAACCTGCCCATGAAAGAGGGCTTTCTGGTCAGCGACAGGATGCGCGACCTGAGAATATTACGGGCACATGAAACACCGGAAATTGAAGTAAAAATGATTGAGGTGAAAGACCCCGTGGGCCCTTATGGCGCCAAAGGTATCGGAGAAATTGGACTGGTACCCACCGCCGCAGCCGTTGCCAATGCATTGTTTGCTTTTGACGGGGTGAAAAGAACCCGTTTACCGATGAAAAGAAAATAAAACAAAAAATCATCCTTATTTGGCTTTTAAGGGAAACCGTTCCGGATGTTTGATCATTTTCTTTGTGTAAATTTGATTTTTTAAATCCTATTTTGTTTTTATAAATCTATAATGGCTCTTTTATTAAAAAATGCAACATACATTGATTGGAAAACGCTTGATTTTACCAAATCCGATCTCGTGGTAACGGAGGGTCAGGAAGGCACAGTACGGTTTATTGATAAAATTCCGCATGAAAATGATTACGTTGTCATTGACTGCACCGGGAAATATGTTACAAAATCCTTTGCCGTTGGGCATCATCATGCCTATTCAGCTTTAGCGAGGGGCATGCCGCCACCGAAAAAAACACCGCAAAATTTTCCTGAAATCTTAAGATACATCTGGTGGAACCTGGATAAGTCACTTGATAAGGACAGCATCAGGGCCAGCGCCCTGGCAACGGCCATAGCCTGTGCAAATGCCGGCTCCACTTTTGTGATTGACCACCATGCTTCGCCAAATTTCATTGAAGGTTCACTGGACATTATCACTTCAGCATTTGATGAAGTGGGCGTCAGCCATCTGCTGTGCTATGAAATTTCTGACCGTGACGGACAGGATAAAGCCGAAAAGGGCCTTACTGAAACAGAACGGTTTTTGCAAAAAAATCAAGGGCTTGTGGGATTGCATGCTTCGTTTACTGTGGGCAACAACACCATGAAAAAAGCTGCGGGCCTGATGCATAAACATAATTCGGGTATTCATATCCATGTGGCTGAAGACCTTTTCGACCAGCAGGATAGTCAAAGGAAATACGGAAAACGGGTGGTTCAACGGCTTTATGATTATGACATTCTGAATTCCTCAAAAACCATCCTGGCCCATTGCCTTCACATTGATGAAAATGAACGAAACCTGATCATCGGCTCAAAAGCCTGTGTTGTTGAGAATATGGAAAGTAACCTGAACAACAAGGTGGGATATTTTAACGGTGAAGGATTGGGCAAAAGAATTTTCCTGGGGACTGACGGCATGCACAGCGACATGCTGAGAAGTGCACAAGCAGCTTATTTTGCTGGGCAACAGTACGATAAAATAGATTTTAATGAAGCTTACAGAAGATTTCGAAGTGTACATGATTATCTGGGAATGAATGGCTTCAGGGGGGATGCAGACAACAACCTCGTGGTGCTGGATTATGCTACACCAACACCATTAACATCTGAAAACTTTTTAGGACATTTTATATTTGGCATGACCTCAAATCATGTTCAACATGTAATTTCCAATGGCAAACTGATTGTAAAGGACAAAAAGCTGTTGACCATTGATGAAGAGGAAATACTTGAATTTACCAAAGAACAGGCAACCAGGCTTTGGCAAAGGATGAACAGTTGACATTGACTTAGTGAACAAATCATAATGGAAACAAACATTTTACAAGCAATAGGTTATGCGGCATCAATAATTATTGCCATTTCTATGACCATGAGTTCAATCGTGAAGTTCAGATGGATCAACCTTGTTGGGGCATCCACATTTGCCATTTACGGTTTATTGATCAACGCCATTCCGGTTGCTTTTTTAAACGGTTTTATCGTAAGCGTTGATATCTATTACCTGATCAGGATTTATGGAAAAAAGGAAATGTTTGAAACACTGGAAATCAGGAAAGACAACCGGTATCTGATCCGCTTTTTGGAATTTCACAATAAAGAAATCCAGAAATTTTTCCCGGGCTTTACCTATAAGCCCGAAATGAACACGATCAGCTTTTTTGTACTCAGAAACACAAAAATTGCCGGGATATTTTTGGCACACCGGGAAAAAGACGGAATTCTGAAAGTCGGGCTCGACTATGTTGCTCCGGAATATCGTGATTTTAAAAACGGGAAGTTTATTTACCATCGTTTGAATGATGACTTCGTAAAAGGGGGTTTTCGTAGGATCATTGCAGAAGGTATTACACCAAAACACGCCCGGTATTTAAAGAAATTAGGTTTCCTGAGGCTCAATGGTGATTTGTATGAAAAACCACTTATCAATAATTAGAAGTTGATTTTATGGATATCCTCATCAGGAACGGAACAATTGTAAATGCCGAAAGAAGCTTCAATGCTGACATCCTCATTTCAAAAGGAAAAATTGCGGGAATTGGCTCCGTGAGTGCATTACCGTCAGAAGATATTGAAACAATTGACGCGGGTAAAAAGTTTATTTTCCCCGGAGGCATTGACCCTCATGTCCATCTTCACCTTCCAACCCCTGCCGGTTTTTCGGCTGATGATTTCTTTACCGGAAGCCGGGCGGCGCTTTACGGAGGGACAACCTCTTTTATTGATTTCGTCACGCCCCGAAAGGGACAAAACCTTGTTGAGGCGCTGAATGAGCGAAAACAGGAAGCCGAAAACAGTTTGACAGATTTTTCTTTTCATGTCAGCCCGGTTGAATGGCGCGATTCAATGCCTGATGAAATCAAAGCCTGTGTTGCCGAAGGCATTACTTCTTTTAAAATTTACATGGCCTACCTCAGTACCATCGGCCTCAAAGACGGTGACTTGCGGAAAGTAATGAAAGCGGTTGCCGATGCGGGTGCTATGGTTACCATTCATTGTGAACCTGGGGACAAAATTGAGCGGCTGAGAAAGGAATTTATCAGCAAAGGTCTCTCATCACCCGAATACCATCCTTTGTCGCGGCCTGATTATATGGAGTCGGAAGCGGTAAAAAAAGCCATTGATTTGGCCGGGGAAACCGGTTGTCCATTATACATTGTCCATGTTTCCGCTGCCAGATCATTGCAGCACATTAGAAAAGCACAGCAGAATGGTCAAAAGATTTTTGCCGAGACTTGTCCACAATACCTTTTGCTCGACGATTCAAAATATATTGGAAACTTTGAAGAAACCGCACCATTCGTGTTGAGCCCTCCGCTGCGCAAGCAAAAAGACAATAAAATGCTCTGGAAAGCACTGGCTGACAGCACCATTCAAACAATAGGCACAGATCATTGCCCGTTTACACTTAAACAAAAAAGAACGGGAATTAATGATTTTACCAAAATACCCAATGGTGCCGGGGGTATTGAACACCGGTTGTCGTTGCTTTATACTTATGGCGTCTTAACAGGGAAAATCAGCTTAAACCGTTTCGTTGAACTGGTTTCAACACGGCCTGCAAAGATTTTTGGTTTATTTCCGGGGAAAGGGGAAATACGTAAAGGTTCCGATGCCGACCTGGTTATCTGGGATCCTGAAAAAGAAGACATCATCTCAGCCAAAACCCATCATCAAAACTGCGACATCAATATTTATGAAGGACTGAAAATCAAAGGAGCACCAGATTATGTGATTGTCAGTGGAGCGGTTGTAATACGGAACGGAACGATACAAAACAAAGGATTGCAAGGCAGGTTCCTGTACCGGCGACTTTAGTACCGGCGACTAAAGTCGCCTTTAAAAGCGGGGCAAATTCCTGTCAACGAATTTTTTTAGAACCGATGCAGGATCTTTAAATTTATTGACCAATATCATCGCAGCAATGATGTACGGTTTGTAGCCCGCTTCTTTGTATGTCAACAATCTGTATTTCTCAAAAACTTCAGCACTTACCTCCCCTGCTTCGCACGAAACACCCGAAATATCAGCAGGCAGGCAGTGCATATACAAAGCATCTCCGTTTTTTGTCAGATTCATTTTCCGGGTATCATATTCCCAGTCCTTATGTTTGGCATTTTGTGCCAGACAGGTTTTTTCCAGATCGTCAAGTCCCTTTACATCACTTGTTTTCAGCAGTTCCGTCCGTTGCTTCATCACCTCAAAGGGTGCCCAGCTTTTGGGATAAACAATATCTGCATCCTTAACCGCCTCTTTCATTGAATGGGTGATAGCAAAGGTTCCTCCACTTTTCCCGGAATTAATTTTTGCCATTTCAACGATCTCCGGGATCAGTTCATATCCTTCAGGATAAGCCAGTTCAATGTTCATCCCAAATCTGGACATCAGGGCGATAATACCCTGGGGTACTGAAAGCGGTTTTCCGTAGCTCGGTGAATAAGCCCAGCTCATTACAAATTTTTTGCTCTGCAGTGCTTTCAACGATCCAAATTGCTGCTCCAGATGAAGTAAATCGGCCAACGATTGGGTGGGATGGTCCTTATCGCATTGCAGGTTCACAACACCCGGCCTTGACGGCAAAATTCCTTTTTGGAAACCTTCATCAAGAGCATGGCCAACCTCACGCATATATTTGTTCCCTTCTCCCAAAAACATGTCATCGCGTATGCCGATAATGTCGGTCAGAAACGAGATCATGTTGGCTGTTTCCCTGACTGTTTCGCCATGGGCTATCTGTGATTTTTGTTCATCAAGGTCCTGCACAGTCAATCCTAACAAGTTGGCCGCCGACATAAAAGAATAACGCGTACGGGTGGATTTATCCCTGAATATAGATATGGCCAGCCCGGTATCAAACACCCTTGGGGAAATATTCTGATCCCTTAAATTCTTCAATAGCAACGCCAGCTCAAGGATTGTTTTCAGGGCTTTTTCACTTTTTTCCCAGGTTAACAGAAAGTCTTTTTGGTATAAGTCGTTCATGGTGTATTCCTTAAATCCTGACCTAAAGGCCAGGGTAACAGATTGGTTTCATAATATTCTATTCTTGTTCCGTTTCCCCGCCATTCATTGCGGGGTTCACTCTCTTCCTTCTTCAAGCGCCCACGTTTGCGTTAACTGCCCAAAGACCTGACAGATACCTGTTGAATCAAGACAAGTAAGAGCTGTCAGGTCTGTTTTAAAACTCCCAAGCATAAGCCGCATAAAATGCCGAAGCAACCACCAGGTCATCAATGGGAACCTTTTCATTGGGAGCATGTGCCAGTTCCTCGTTTCCGGGTCCGAACCCAATGACGGGAATACCATAAACTCCATTGATCGTCACTCCGTTGGTTGAAAATGTCCATTTATCAATTGTCGGTTTTTTATCAAGCAGATTCCTGTAAACGTTCACTCCTTTTTGTACCATTTCATGATCTTCTGGCAGCTTCCACGTTGGAAAATACTTTTCCATGCCGTATTCAATACCTGTATAAGCCTTTTCACGGTAATTCAGGACTTTCACCTGAGCATCCATTCCTTTCACCAACTCCTGAATCTGCCGGACCGCTATTTCTTTTGTTTCACCCCATGTCAGTCGCCTGTCAAGATGGATACGGGCATAATCGGCAACCGCACACAACGAAGGGCTATCCGATACGAATTCCGAAATGGTGACACTGCCTTTTCCGAGAAAATCATCGTAAGCCAGGTTTTCATTCAGTCTTTCTATTTCGAGGGCTGCTCGTGATGCCTGGTAAATGGCATTCACCCCCCGTTCGGGTGCTGAACCATGTGCCGAAACGCCGTGAAATTCAACTTCAATTTCCATGCGGCCACGGTGTCCCCGGTAAATATTGAGGTTAGTCGGCTCGGTACTGATCACCAGATCGGGTTTTATGCCGTCTTCTTCAATGATATATTTCCAGCAAAGCCCGTCACAATCCTCTTCCATCACGCTACCTACAAAAAGGATGGTGAGGTCTTTATCAAAGCCCAGTTCTTTTAAAATTCTACCTGTAGTGACAAATGATGCCGGTCCGCCCTCCTGGTCAACCGAGCCCCTGCCGTGTACAAAACCGTCTTTGATCTCACCGCCCAACGGATCAAAATCCCACTGATTAATATCTCCAAGATCAACAGTATCCATATGACCGTCAAAGGCCAGGATACGTTTTCCGTTTCCAATACGCCCGATCACATTGCCCAGCCCGTCAATGCTGATTTCATCGAACCCGGCTTCCTCCATCTGTTTTTTCAGCTCCTGCTGAACCAGTGCTTCATCTTTGCTCAATGATTTGATCTTTACCAGTTCCGACAGGTTTCGGGCTGTATAATCCCTGTATTTGTCAGCCAGTTCAAGGATTTTTTTATTCATATTTTCCATTGACCATTTGATTTAAACGGCAAAGATAGGATTGTTGTCAAAATATGATCAGTAACTTTTGTTTCATTAAAACCGGTTTACAACGGTTTCGGCTATGAGTGCGGGTTTTGGAACACGTATTTTTCTACCAAGTACCGAGTTTTATTTTGTGTAATTATTTTCATTTTATTGTTTCAGTCCGTATGTTTTTTTAGCCTTTGTTATTGCCTGGCCGTTTATATTGATTATGATTCATATAACTCACGAAACAAAACTTCATCTGGTACATTAAAAAAAGTAGTCCCTCCTCCGATTAGATTTGAACTGAATATTCTTGAACTAAGGCAGCCTTGAATATTATTTCTATATTGTTCATCGAGACATGATAATATATATGTTTTCAATTGTTCTGCTATTTCAAAATCATTAAAGACTTCATCTTTTAATAGCATTTTATTATAGTTATTAATAATATTATCGTGTAATTCAAATTCATTTAGGTTAATCATTACTTGTTTATCAAGATATAATGTTTCAAATTTCATCTTTTGAGGACGGATATTGCCATGTAAAAAATCGTTTCTCCTGTTCATAACTGAAAAAAAATCTTTTATTGGTTTAGAACTCAGATCGATTGGAGTAATAAATCCGAAACATGTATTGTGAAGATTTGATAATCTATCCCTAATCCCCTCCCTTATTTTAGTTTCGTATTCTTTATTATTTAAAACGTATTTCTTCCTGCGCTGAACAAAAATAATTAGGTTGATAAATGTTTCGCAAAGCACTGGGATTAGCATTCGAGCTTCTAGACATAAATTTGTTAATTCATCAGTTTCATGAATCCATTTTCTATAATACCTTTTATAATATTTCTCTTCTGGTTTTGAAAAGTTCTTTTTTAAAGGTTTTGGAGGTGATGGATTTATTTGGTCAATCTTGTCTAGTAAAGTATCTACCGTATCATATAATCTTTTGTATGGATTAATCATGATTGCATATTTGGATAATTGTTTCTCAACCTGCTTTTTTTTGTCTGAATTATTTTTAAATGCAATATGGAAAAGTTTTATAAGATGATTAAAATCTTCCTCGTCATATTGTTCAATCGAATGTATAATTATGTTTAAATTACTATTTCCCCATAAATACATGTAACTACCATTTGCCTCAATGATATAATTCCAATAAAATTTGTCCTCAAAAAGTTTAGGAATTTTATATAATTTCAAAAACTTAATATTACCATTTGGCTCACCAAATCTTGCTTTGAGATAACAATACGTATCTTTTACATTCATATTTAAGCCCACGTATTGAACTCTTTTTAGTGACTTACTATTGACAATATTTGTATAATTAGTATTAATCCATTTTTTTGGAGGAAGTCGCCAATTATCAAGTTTAAATATATGTTTCATGATCTTTTTCTTTTAAGATTGTCGAAGACAAAATTTGGACGGCTTTCTTCAGCCTTGCAGGTAACTATTGTTTATAACACCATTCTACATAAACCCTTCAAGCCATTCAACCAATTGCCTGACCAGCTTATTGTAGTCATAATTTTCTTCAGCCCTTTTCCTGCCGGCAATTGACATTTTACTTTCCAGGCCAGGGTTTTCAAGTAAATAAGCAATTTTTTTTCCAAGTATTCCGGGCGAGCGTTCAGTTAAAAAACCGACATCAGGTGTGACAATCGAACCAACGCCCCCACCATCATAAGCCACAACAGGCGTTCCTCCGGCCAGTGCTTCGGCATAAATAATTCCGAAATGTTCTTTTTTAACAGGGGCAGCCGTCAGTATTTCAGCAGCATTGATCAACTTTGCTTTGTCTTCTGCGGAAACATAACCCAGAAACAGGCCTCTGTCACCCAGTTGATTCATCAATTCATCACGCATTTCACCGTCACCAATAAAAACTGTTTTTGCGATATGGGCGTATTCTTTTGAGGCCAGGGCAACATTTTGAGGGCCTTTGGAAGGGGTTAAAGCCCCGGGACAAATAACATATCTTTTTGGAAGATTGAATTTTTCTTTGATGCCTTCAATGTTATCAGGGTGAAAATCATGCAGGTCAACACCGCAGGGCAATACGAAGAAACGCTCGTCAGGTAAAGGAATTAAAGGTTTAACAAGTTCATCACGTACATATTCGGTGGTAACCAACAATCCACTGGCTTCAACAACAGCCTGTTCAATCAACTGCCAGTTCTGATCGTCCCAGAGCCCTTCGTGCCTTGGCTCAATACCTGTTCCGTGCAAAAACAAAACATAGGGTTTATTGAATTTCTTTGCCACATGATACACTGCAACAGCACTCAGGTTAGCATGGTGTCCAATAAAAATATCCACCTCATCCGCAATATTTTCAATTGCAGATTCATAAGCGGTGAGATAAGGAGCCATTTCTTCGAACGACATACGGGCTACCTGTTTCTGATCATTCCCGGCTGAGGGCAGATATTCATGGACCGGTGTAATGGAAGCAGGCAACGGAACATCAATATTGAAAGCCCCCGGCACGGAATTTTTGTTGCCGGGATACAAAAGGTAAACCGTGTGACCTTGTTTCAGCAAATGCCTGACATGCTCGCGGGCAACCTCACCACTGCCCCGTCCTTTATTTAATAGCAGGATAGCTATCCGCATAAGAAGAACCTTTTAATTTCACCCCGTTTTATTTTACCCCGGTAATCATCCATATCACGCCTGACCTCCCTGGCCATAATTAACAACCCGAGAATATTTGGCAAACCCATCGAAAGGATCATCATATCCGAGAAATCCATCACCGATCCGAGGTTTGAGGAGGAACCGATAACAATAAACATCAGGAAAATAATAAAATAAGTGTATTTGGCCACATTGCGGTTGCCAAATAATTTTTCCGAATAACCGCCAAACAGGTAATCAAACCCTTTCAGTCCGTAATAAGACCAGGAGATCATGGTGGAAAAAGCAAACAGGAATATGGCAATGACGAGCAGGTAAGGAAACCATGAAAATACCTGTTCGAAAGCTTTTGATGTAAGCTGTGCCCCTTCAAGGCCCATTGGGTTTTCATAAGTTCCTGTAAAGATCAACACCAGGGCTGTCATGGTACAGATCACGACGGTATCAACAAAAGGTTCCATCAGGGCAACAAAACCTTCAGTAATGGGCTTGTCAGTTTTCACAGCTGAGTGAGCAATAGCGGCTGACCCCACTCCGGCCTCATTGGAAAAAGCTGCCCGCTGAAATCCAACAATCAAAACCCCTATCACACCTCCTTTTAATGCACCGGCTGAGAAGGCCCCGTCAAAAATCAGACGGAAGGCTTCACCCGTGTGCTGAATGTTCATGGCGATAATGATCAGGGCGGTACCAACATATAATATTGCCATAAAAGGGACAATTTTATCGGTAACCCGGGCAATGCTTTTAATGCCACCAATAACAACTATCCCAACCAGGACCGCCAGAATGATGCCATACCAGGCACCGGATTCACTCAATGAAGGTATGATGTAAGTTAACTGCGAGAATGACTGGTTGGCCTGAAACATGTTTCCCCCGCCAAAAGATCCTCCAATAACCAACAAGGCAAATAACCCTGATAAGATAATTCCAAGCCATTTGAGGTTTCGTTTTTCAAGACCATATTTCAGATAATACATCGGGCCTCCCGATACCACACCTTTATCATTGATCTTACGGTATTTTACCCCCAGGGTGCATTCGGTAAATTTTGAAGACATCCCCAACAGCCCTGCAACAATCATCCAAAAGGTAGCACCGGGCCCGCCAACGGATATGGCAATGGCCACACCGGCAATATTTCCCAGTCCAACCGTTGCCGAAAGCGCTGTGGTTAAAGCCTGGAAATGAGAAACTTCACCGGGGTCATCAGGGTCGTCATACCTTCCCCTCACCAGGTCAATGGCATGTTTGAAACCCGTGATGTTGACAAATCTCATGACAATGGTAAATGTGATGGTGCCGAAAATCAGCCAGATCACGATAAACGGAACCCTGTGTTCAATGGGTCTGCCCTCTTTGTCCACAAGAGGTTTTCCCATTTCGTCATAGGCAACAGGATCGTGAAGTCCAGAGGCCGAAAACGGATCCCAGAAAAGTATTTTGGTCATAAAATCAACAACCGGTCTGAACGATTCGTCAATTTTCTGGCTTAATGTCATATCCTGATTTATCTGTTGCACTTTGGCAGCTCCGTCATTAGCTGATGTACTAATCGAATCCTGACCTGCCATAACCATTGGGAAAAACAGAACGATCAACAATGGAAAAAGCTTTCTTTTTTTCATTTTCTAAAGTTCTTTTTTGGAATATTTTTAAGCGGGTCAAGATAATAAAAGAATTATTAATTCCGGTTACTTGCCATCATCTTTGGTATATTTGTTCAAAATTGCCCGATAAGAAGCAACTAGCCAAAACAAAAACAGGATGAATCTAAAATTAAAACAAGGGTTCCGTAATTTTAACACGCTGAACAAAAGTGAACAAAACGGCATCATTATCCTTTCTGTTCTTGTTCTTGGCTTATTTGTCATCAATTGGTTATTGCCCGGTTTCTTTCAACACAAATCCACTGATCTGAAACCTTACCAAACAGAAATAGAATCGTTCCACCGGAAACAACAACAAATTTCAGACAGCCTGACCATTGAATATCTACAAAACCGTGGAGAACTTGACCTTAATTCAGCCCGTCAGAAATTAAAGCCGTTTATCTTTAACCCAAACAATTTACCGGACGAATCATGGAAAAAAATGGGCTTTACCGAAAAACAAATCCGGGTTATTAAAAATTATGAAGCCAAGGGGGGGCGGTTTTACCGGAAAGAAGATGTTAAAAAAATTTATTCCATTTCGGAATCAGAATACCAGGTAATCATGCCCTACATCAGGATTCCATCTGATTTTATGACATTAAACAACGACATTATTGACCTTGACCAGCCCGTTAGAAAGAAAAAAGAAATAAAAAAAGCAGGATTTATCATAACCGAGATCAATTCGTCTGACCCATCAATGTTTGTGAAAAACCTCAAATTGCCATCATGGCTTGCTGTCCGCATTGTGAAATACAGGAACCTCCTGGGTGGGTTTTACCAAACCGGCCAGTTGGCTGAAGTTTACGGATTTGACAGCAACAGATTGATAAAACTGAAAAACTATCTGGTCGTTGATCCATCGTTGATCAAAACAATTGACATGAATACGGCCCGTGCCAAAACAATTGCACACCACCCTTATTTTTCCTATCAAATCGCAAAGGAAATCGTTAACCGGAGACTTGAAAAAGGTAAATTTACCAACAAACAGCAATTGGTTAATGAAGGTATTGTCACAGAATCCTTGTTCCTGAGGATAAGGCATTACATAACGATGGAATAATTGACCACTAATTAATAGCGTCCAAAATATTTTAAATCCATGGCTTGTATGGTTGATAAACAATTACATTACAAGTAAATTTCATATACAGCGTTCTTCCGCCTTTGAAAAAATGCGTTAAGAAAATCAATACATGGAACGTTAAGAAAGAAAATCTGTTTGACCCCGAATTTAGTTTTGTAAGTTTTTTGGCACAAAAAACAACAAAAACTTTTTCGGGGGAGTTATT
>Ga0114931_10001350_pt1 | contig 31360 bp, 20 predicted proteins | sample 2SBtaG_FD_89579 | JGI IMG/M metagenome (GOLD analysis project Ga0114931, IMG submission 89579) | Deep subsurface microbial communities from Kolumbo volcano to uncover new lineages of life (NeLLi) - 2SBTROV14_V59a metaG | ecosystem: Environmental > Aquatic > Marine > Volcanic | place: Kolumbo...
AAAGACAAGTTCGGCGAGATCTTCGTCGAGGCCGACGTGCCCGACGCCGAGGTCTGGCTCGACGGCAACAAGCATCCCGACAGCACGCCGACGGTGATCCGCAAGGTGATCGTCGGCCCCCACGTCATCGAGGTGCGCAAGGCGCCGGCGATGCCGTGGAAGCAGACGGTCAACGTCGAAGAGGGCAAGCCGACCAAGGTGCGAGCCGAGCTCGAGGCGACCATCGGCGGGCCCAGCGGCACCGTCCGCGTCCTGGCCAACGTCGACAAGGCGCGGGTCTTCCTCGACGGCAAGGACATGGGTCCCCAGCCGCTCGACGTCAAGGACATCTCGCCGGGTGAGCACGTCATCGAGGTCAAGGCACCGGGCTACATGACCGCCGAGAAGCGGGTCACGGTCGGCGCCGGCGATGCCCAGGTGCTCAAGATCGACCTGCAGCCGGAGGCAGCTGCCGACAGCGGCGTGGTCAAGGTGGTCTCCCGCGTGCCCGAGGCGACCGTCTACATCGACGGCAAGAACGTCGGCTCGGTGCCGCAAGAGGCGACCCTGCCGCCGGGCGAGCACTACGTGACGGTCGAAAAGAAGGGCTACACCAAGTTCGAGAAGAAGCTCCGCGTCCAGACCGGCCAGACCATGACCGTGTCGGCCGACCTCAAGGCGGTCGGCGGCATCAACGTGGTGTCGAACCCGGCTGGCGCCGAAATCCTCATCGACGGCATCTCCGTGGGCAAGACGCCGATGAAGAAGGAAGACATCGACGTCGGTGACCACATCCTCACCGTCCGCGCGCCCAACTTCTACAACTTCGAGAAGACCATCACGGTCAAGGGCGGCGACACCCAGGTGGTGCAGGCGACCCTGGAGCATATCGACACCGGGCCCACGCCGGCCGAGCTGGCCCGCGAGCAGAAGGGGCTGACCTCCTTCGGCGCGCGCGTTCTGCCGCGCGGGCGGACCGCGGTCGACGGCTACGCCGGCTACCCGTACTACGCCGGCATCCGCTTCACCGTCGGCGCCGGCGACCTGGCCGGCCGCCCGTTCGACGCCGGGGTCACCGTGCGCAGCTTCCTGTCGCGCACCGAGATCGGCATCACCGGCCGACTCAACCTGGCCAACCGCGACCCATTCTCGGTCGGCCTGTTCGTGTCGCCGATGTTCGGCTCGAACTTCATCGACGACAGCAAGCGCAACAGCATCGCGCTCGACACCGGCGCCATGGCGTCGCTGTCGGGGCTGGGCTCGGTGACCATCACCGGCGCCGCCTACCTGTCGATCTGGAGCGACCGCCACTGTCCGACGCGCGACTCGTCGGGCGCCTTCGAGGCCCGCAGCACGCCGATCTCGATCTGCAAGAAGGCGGCCGACGATACCTGGACGGCCGAGGAGCAGGCCCGCGTCAAGGAGTTGGTCGGCGACAACCCGTTCGCCCGCGAGAACGGCGCGCGCCTGATGCTGTCGGGCACCATCGAGATCGCCATTCGCCAGCGGTGGAACATCTGGGGCCAGTTCGAGGGCGCACCGTTCCAGCAGGAGCGAGCCGCGTTCGTTCACCTGTTCTCGGGCGCGATGTTCAGTCAAGACATCGGCAGTTATTTCCGTCTGGGGACCACCTACAAGTTCTGAGCTGCCAGCTCGTTTCGGAGAGGAGATCGCGATGAGTGAGAAACTGTCGGCTTGTAAGGCCCTGGCTGCCATGATCCGCGACCACGGGACGCCCGGCGTCGACGAGGTCGTCTACGTCGCCCACGCCGCGCTCGAGCTCGGCCTCGACACCAACGAGAACGCCGAGGTTCAGGCCGTGTTGCAGAACGGCGGCGATTTCCAGCAGCTGATCACCCAGATCGAGACGCCGGAGCTGCAGCTGTTCCTGTTCCGCCGCGTGGTCAGCGCGTCGCTGATCGACGCCGAGATCAACGACGATGAGAAGAAGTTCATCGCCAACACGGCCGAGGCGTTCAACTACCAGTCCGAGGTGGTCGAGGAGTACATCTCGTGGATGTGCCAGGGGATGGACTGGGAGCGCAAGGGGACCGGCATCATGAGCCGGCTGCCCAGGGCGTAGCGGGGCTTTTTTCGCGCTGAATCTCAGTTTCTTCGCGGTGTTGACAGCTCGGCGGGCCGCCTGGGTGGGGAGTTTCGCCGGGTCGCCGGCGTAGAACTCTGGGAAGAGCTTATGGACCGCGAGCGACGACGTCAGGACGGTGAGGAGGTCACCGGGGAGGGCTCGGCCGAGGCGCTCGGCGCCCGGCGTCGATCGCGGGTGGATGTGCGCTACGGCGCCATCGGCAAGGCGCTGGCCAAACGGAACGACCCGTCGGCGGCGCAGGCCCCGACGGTGAACGACGTCGCCACGGCGGCGGTGGAGGAAAAGGGCGGCGGCACGCCGCTCGACGGCAGTCTGCGGGGCAAGGTCGAGGCGCACGTGGGCGCGGGCCTGGGCGGGGTGCGGGTGCACACCGATCCGCTGGCGCAGCAAGCGAGTGAGGCGATCGGCGCGCGGGCGTTCACCTACGGCAAGGACGTGTTCGTCGGCGCGGGCGAGAGCGCGACCGACCCGACGCTGATGGCCCACGAGCTGACCCACGTGGTGCAGCGGGCGCAGCGGACGAGCGGGCGGTGCAACGGCAGGTGCAGGTCGGCGCCGCCAACAGCCCGGCCGAGACCCAGGCCGACCAGGTGGCGGCGCACGTCGCCGGCGGCGGGGCGCCGGCGCAGATGATCGTCGACGGCGACGGCCACCTGCAGCCGGGGCAGATGGACAAGCAGGCGTTCCTGCGCGAGCTGCAGGCGCAGGTGACGGCGACCGCCGACGCGGCGCTGGGGCCGCTGTGGAGCGCGGTCGGCTGTCCGTACATCGAGACCTGGTTCAGCCGGCACACCAACGCCGACGCGGCGTCGCTGGAGCGGCTGGCCAGGCGCTACTCGGGGGTGCAGCAGCCGCAAAGCGCGCGCGACTACTTTGCGCCGATCTGCAACCGGGTGCGCAGCGGCGTCGAGCGCTGGCGCGACGGTGGCGACGTCTCCAGCGATCTGTCCGCCGCGGGGATGGGCGGCGCGGCGGCCGCGGCCGCGAGCAGCGGCGACGTACCCGCCGCCCAGGGGGCGGGCGCCGCTGCCCAGCGCAAGCCGGGCGACGCCGCGCCGGCGACGCCGGCGACGCTGGTGGCCGACCTCGGCGAGGGCGAGCCGCTGGCCGGCGGCACCGCGTCGCGCATGGGCGAGGCGTTCGGCGGCGAGAATTTCTCCAACGTCCGCGTGCACACCGGGCCCGAGGCCGCGCGCAAGGTCGCCGACCTCGACGCCAGCGCGCTGGCCGTGGGCGACCACGTCGCCTTCGGCGCCGGCGGGTACGCCCCGGGCACGCCGCGGGGCGACGCCATGCTGGCCCACGAGCTGGCGCACACGGTGCAGCAGCGGGACGCCGGTCCCGAGGCGATGACGAAGCCGCTGGCCGGCGAGAGCGCGGCGCACGAGCAAGACGCCGACCGGGCGGCCACCGGCGTGCTGTCGCGCCTGTGGGGCGGCACCAAGCGCGCCGTCTCCGGCGCCGCCGACCGCGTCGGCCCGGCCCTGCGCTCCGGCTTCCAGCTGCAGCGGTGCAAGGACAACCCGACGCCGGGACCGGCCATCACCGACCCGTTCGTGCTCGATCTGCAGAGCAAGCTCGAGGCCGGTGACAAGAGTGGCTTCTTCGCCGCCATCCGCGGCCTGGGCGGGTCGCGTGCCGGCGACGGCGCCATCCGCGACGGACTGCAGGAGTTCATGCGTGCCGGCAAGCTGGGCAGCGGCGAGGCGTTTCGCGCCGTCGCTCTGGAAGAGCTCGGCGCCGAGCGATCGTGGCCCGAGGTCGTGCGCAACTTCGCCGAGGGAGTGGACAGTGGAACCTTCTCGGTGTCGGGGCTCGCGCCGGCTGGTAGCGAGGCGCTGCGCGAGTTCTGCGTGCGAAGCGCCGGCGACGCCGCCGAGGGTACCGCGGACCTGCGCGCGTCGTATCGCACACAGTTCAACGCCAAGTGGGACTCGCCCACCTACGCGGCGCTGGCGACGGCGCTCGACCCGAGCCTCGACAGCAAGGGACCACGCACCCAGCGCGCCCGCCACATCTTCTCCGACCTGTACAGCGGCGATTCGGCCATCCAGACCGCCTACGACTCGGACTCGCCGCCCGGCTTCCGCCAGCTGTGCGACACCTACGTGGGGCCGGACGGGATCAATCTGATCGCCTCGCCGCGACTGCAGGAGCTGCGCGCCACTCTGAACGGCGCCGTGGTCACTGCCTCGGGCACGTCGGACGCGGCATACACCACGCTAGCATCTGCGGTTCGCGCCAAGGCGCAGCTGCTGGACGCCCGCGATCGGCAGGAGATTCAGCGTTCTCACCAGTGGCGGCTGGACGTCGACCGTAAGGTTCGTGGGCCGAACGACGCGACCACTGCCACTCTGCGCGGCGACCTGTGGATGGTCGTGACCACGAGCCGGGCGCCCGCGCCGTCGCCGTCTCCCTCGCCGTCTCCCTCGCCGACGCCGGCACCAGCGCCTGAGCCGGTGCCGACGCCCAACGCGGCCCAGCGCACCTTCCTCCACGGCGTCACGCTGACGGCGCCGGCGAGCCCGGTCAACGCGGAGAGCGACTCGGAGGATCTGACCTTCCAGATCCGCAGCGCGCACCCCAATCCGTCCCTGGCCGTCCGCCGCAAGATCGTCGTCGAACCGGCGGCACAGGTGATCTCCGGGCAGCAGGACGAATCGGATTGGCCCTCCGGGGCGAATGCGGCGCCCCATACCGCCAGCGTGAACCCCGAGACGGCGGGCGGATCGTCGACCACGTTCACCGCTCATCTCACCATGCCGCCGCTGCCGACCAGCGCGTTCGCCGAAAAGACCGCGACGGTCACCGTCGAGGACAAACGGCTGGACTGGTTCAAGCGCGAGGTGTCGGCGGGCGTTCGCTGTGTCAACCAGAACGACTTCCAGTTCATGTCCGCGGGCTCATCGGTGCCATTCAAGGGCGGACAGGTTCCGATCCGGGTCAGGCCCACCTTGCCCGGGCCGAATCCCGGCCTGACCGTGTTCATGGAACGCGAGCTGAAGCGCGCTGGCGCGGTGGCGCACTCGTTTTCGCGAACACAGTTCCCCACGGGCGCGCGCGACGCGCCGATCTACGACACCATTCTCACCGAGGCGTCGCCTCCGGCGGCGGGAGCCGAAGCGTTCGAGGTCGAGATTCGCTTCTCCGGCGCCAGCGGCCCGGCGTTCCACACGGTCAACCTGCCGTTCTCGATCGATCCCAACCTGCCGGCACCGTCGGGCGGTGACGCCGCGCAGATCGCCTCGGACAACGCCTACCTCAACACGCCGATCGGGACACCCGGGTTCCTCGACCACATGTCGAAGAGTTCGAACCCGACCTGGGTGAGGGTGGCCAACGCGGTCAACAGCGGCGCTCTGAAGGTGCAGACGTGCATGATTCGCAGTGACGCCGCCACCTGGTTGACCGCGCACGGCCGCGATCCAACCAGCGTGACTGCCTATGCCATGGGAGCGGTGACCGACGCCCGGACGCTGGTCGCCGCCCCCGGCGCCGCCGGATGGCGCTGGGGCGGAGCCGCCGACACGGTGTTCCTGAACGTGACGCCGCGGGCCGGCAGCCGGCGCAGCTTCGACGAGATGGGCGAGTTCCTCGCCCACGAGGGGATTCACGCGGCTGACCGTACCGAGCCCGGAACTTTCGGCCGGTACAGCACCGAGTTCCGCGCCTACTGGATCATGGGCACGGGCGCCGGCCTGAGCACCGCCTTCGACGCGTCCCTGGACGGGGTCGGACCCAGGTCGCCGCGCGCGCGCGCGATCTTCCACCACCTCTACGGCAGCTCGACCTATCCATTCGTCAAGCCCAACTACGACGCCAACGTCCACGGTTTTCGCGAGCAGGTCGACAACCTGCTGTATCCGGACGGCATCAACTTGACCCTGTCGGCGCATCTCACCGAGCTACGGAGCGAGATCGAGAGCTACTCGGGATCCGGCTACGCGGCCAAGAAGACGGCGGTTGCGACCAAGTACGCGGCCTGTGCCCCGGACGACCGAGTCGAAATCACGAACAACCGAATGTGGCGCAACTTGGTCGAGGAGAAGTTCACCGGTATCGTCGTCGTTCCCGGCTCTCCGCCCACCGTCGAGCGCGAGGCGGCTCAGATCAAGGCGATGCTCGGTATTCCCACATGACGGGCGATCGGTTGCAGCTCGGTAGCTGGCTGCTGTTCGCCCTGCTGGCGTCGGCGTGTGGTCGTGGCCGGAGCGCGCCGGAACCAGTCAGCGGCGATGCGACCCAGAATGGAGGACAGAAGGTGAGCCCCAGCGCAGACGACTCGGTCAAGTGGCGCCAGCATCGCGTCGAGGATCTCGGGTTGGCGGTCGACCTCCTCGCCGATGCGCCCATCTCGCAGGGGGTCGCCGGTGGCATTCACTATCTGATTCAGAAGCAGGGTGCGCTCGGGCTGGGTGTCTGGTGGGGCCCCGGGCGCGATCTCGACGCGTGGCACGGTTTCTACGGCCCGCCGCGGAAGGCGTCGCTGGGACCGACCCGCACGCGTACCGTGTGCGGCGTCACCGCGCACGGCCAGAGCGCCGAGATCGAGGCCGGCCCGGACGCGGTGGGGCTCGCGCCCGGCGACGACGGCCAGCTGGGCCACGTCCAGGCGACCCAGCCCGCCCTGGTGTCGCACGCGCTCGCCTTCGAGGTCGACGGTACGCCGGTGCTGCTCGAATGGGTCGTCGAACGCTCCGCCCTCGACAGATGGGACGAGACCCGCGCGCCCTTTTTCGCTTCGGTGAGCTGCGACAAGGCCGGCCCCTGATTCTTCCGGCCCTTCGCCGGGGTAGGCTTCGCGCGTGAGACGAGCCTGGGCCGGTGTCGCCGGCGTGCTGATGGTGACCGCGTGCGGGCGCGGGTCGGCGCCAGATGCGGCGCTGGCGCGGGCGCCGCCGGTGCGGGGCAAGCCGGCATTTCCGCTGCTGGCCGTCGTGCGGTTGCCGGCCCCGGCGCCCGGGCCCGACGGCGCCGACGACGGCGTGGCCGCGCAGCCGGTCGGGCCGGGGCTGGCGGCGCTGGCGGGCGCGAGCGTGGCGCAGTTCGAGAAGCACGGCCCGCCGCCGGGCACGCACCCGCTCCGCTGGCCAGATCATCCTGGTCCCGGCACACTGATACGCGAGATGGGCTTATCCCCCACACGCGCGCTGGTCCTGGCCGTGTCCCTCGCAGCTTGTTCGCGTGGCGGCAGCGCTTCGGGCCGCGCGAATGACGGCCCGGAGAATCGCAGCCGACCCGAGGCTGCCAGCGTCGCGGCGCGCGATGCGATCGAGGAGGAGAAGATGGACGACACGACTCGCGGCGACTGCGCCGGCGCCCTGGCTGCCCTGACCGAGGGACGGCTGGGCGACTTCAACGGCGTCGCCGGATGCACCAGGGACAGCGTCGGCGGCGCGCTCGGCCCGGGGCGGGTGCTGGACGACGGCAGCCTCCTGTACGCGGCGCGCGGCGTGGCGACGACGGGCATCGAGGTCACCTTCCGGGGAGACGAGGTCTACTACGTCGAGGTTCTTCGCCCCGAGATGACCGGGCCGCCACAGACGATTCTCGGCGCCCCGGAAGCGCGGATGCGATCGCACCTCGGCGGCGCTGCCGACCAGCTCGTCTACGCCGGTCGCGGGCTCGCGGTCCACTACCGAAACGCCGACGGCACGTATGTCGCGCTGGTGGGGTTCTCTCCGATGACTGCCGATGCCTACGCGGCATCGCCGCTGGCCGAGCTGCGCGGCCCGATCCGCGATCCGGTCAGGCGTCGCTAGCGCGCGGCACGAGCCAGCCGAGCTCCTCCGGTGAACGTCCTCTTCCTCGACCCGTATCACACCGGCAGCCACGCGGCGTTCAGCGAAGGCTGGCGGGCGCGGTCGCGGCACGAGATCGAGATCCTGTCGTTGCCCGGGCGGCACTGGAAGTGGCGCATGCGCCACGCGGCGTGGACACTGGCGCAGCGGGCGGCGGCGCTCGCGGGCGAGGTCGACGCGGTGGTGGCCACCGACATGATCGACCTGGCGGCCTGGCGCGGCCTGGCGCCGGCGGCGCTGGCGCGGCTGCCGCACGTCTTGTACATGCACGAGAATCAGCTGGTCTATCCCGACGCGCACAAGAGCGAGCGCGACCATCACTTCGGCTTCACCAACATTCTGTCGTGCGCGGCCGCCGACGCGGTGTGGTGGAACAGCGGCTGGCATCGCGACGTCTTCTTCGACGCGGCGGCGGCGCTGTGCGCGCGGATGCCCGATTTCGCGCCGACCGACGCGCTGGCGCGGGGACGGGTGGCCAGCGCCGTGATGCCGCCGGGCATCGACGTGGCGCCCGGACCGGCGCGGGCCGCGGGTGCGCCGCTGCGCCTGGTGTGGGCGGCGCGATGGGAGCCCGACAAGGGACCGGACGACTTCTTCGCCGCCGTGCGCGCGCTGGTCGCCCGCGGCGTCGACATCCGGGTCGATGTGGTCGGCCGCTCGAGCGCGCCGCTGCCGCTGTTCGACGACGCCCGCCGCGAGCTCGGCGATCGCATCGATCAGTGGGGCTGGTTGCCGTCGCGCGATGACTATCACGCGGTGCTGCGGCGCGCCGACGTGGTGGTGTCGACCGCGCGCCACGAGTTCTTCGGCATCGCCGTGGTCGAGGCGGTCGCCGCGGGCGCGTTCCCGCTGGTGCCGCGGCGCCTGGCCTACCCCGAGGTGCTGGCGTCGTTCGAGAGCCCCGGCGTCGACGACGGCACCTATGACGGAACCGTCGCCGACCTGGTCGACCGCCTGCAGGCGCTGGCAGCCCGCAAGGCCACGGGCGAGCTGTGGCAGGGCGACCCGGAGCGCGGACGGCGCGCGGTGGCCGGCTACGCCTGGGACCGCCGCGCGGCGGCGATGGACGACGCGCTGCCGGCCGACCAGGCGGCTACGGTCCGGCGATGACGCTGTCGCTGGCGAAGGTGCCGGTGGTCGGCATCGACGTGCCATCGGCGGCCGTCATCGTCACCGTCCAGCTGCCGGGGCTGGCGCTGTCGCCGACGGCGTCGACCACGAGGTCGTTGTTGTCGTCGTGGACCGTCGCCGAGCCGGACAGGGTGCAGTCGAGGCCGCTGCCGTCGAGGTGCTTCCACCAGGCCGACAGGGCGCCGTCGAGGTGGGTGGCGGCAGCGTCGCAGGCGTTGACCGCGCAGCTCTGCGACTGGCCGATGCTGCCGCACAGGACGGCGCTGATGGCGTCGCAGCCGTAGGTGGAGCTGGTGCCGTCGTAGGCGCTCTCGGCCATGGCGGTGCCCAGGTCGGTCTCTCGGTTGGCGAGGCCGGCGGCGGCCAGACCCCGGTCGCGGAAGCCGGCGCGGACCAGCGAGCCGATCCGCAGGGTGAAGCCGTGGGCGCCGAGGGTCATCTGCTGGTCGGCGTCGATGGCGATCGCCACCGAGTGTTGGTCCACCACCGGGCGCTGGGTCTGGCCCAGCGAGACCGCATAGTCGCTGCCGCCGACGGTCAGGGTCGCGCCGTCGAGGCGGTGGCCGGCGACGCCGGGACCGAGGAAGCGCAGCTGCGAAACCAGCGCGAGCGAACCGAGGGTCGAGGTGCGAGCGTCGAGCATCGCGGTCAGCACCGCGCCGCTGGGGAAGTCGCCCTGGGCGATCGCTACCGCCAGCTTGGAGTCGAGGGAGGCGCCGGCGTTGGCGATCATCGGCCGGCAACCACCCGGGCCGACGGTGCCGCGCTGGGCCTCGACGCTGGCGACCACGGCATCGGTGCTGTGGACGTCGCAGTCGAGGGTGCCGTCGGGGGCCAGGGCGTCGAGCGTGCAGTCCAGGATCAGCTGGCCGGGGCCGGCGGGGCAGGCCAGGGTGCGCCACGGGGCGTCCAGGCCGGTCTGCTGCAGCTCGTCGGCCAGCGGTGTCAGATCGATCTGCGAGCTCAGCGCCACCGCGGTGGGCAGGTGCGCGGGGCGGTCGGTGACCTGCGCGGCGAGCGCGATCGTCGTCGGCAGGATGGCGTCGGACGGCAGGTCGATGCAGCCGGCGGCGAGGCGCACGTCGCTGCCCGGTACCTCGGCCCACGACACCAGGGTGTAGGCGCCGCCGGCGCTGACGTTGCGGAAGTCGGCGGCGGTGCCGTCGAAGCCGGCGGTCTCCAGCGGTGGGAAGACCGAGTCGGGCAGGGCGTCGATGTCGAGGTCGGCGCACTGCAGCACGGAGGCCATGAACAGTCGCAGCTCGACGCGGTCGAACGACGTCGGGTCGCGCGCTCCCTGGTGTTCGGGGGTGATCGCCAGCTCGGCGAAGCCGTCCTCCGAGACCGAGACGTAGAAGTAGGCGGGGCTGGCGTCGTCGGCCTGCGCCTGCACGCGGAAGGTGGTGCGCGACGCGCCGGCGGTCAGGTCGACCTGGGCGATGCCGCGGGCGTCAGTGGTGGCGCTGGTCGCCGACAGCGTTGACCCGCCGGGATCGGCAGTGGCGCTCTCGAGGATGGCGAACGACACCGCGCCGCCGCTGACCAGCTCACCGTCCTCGTACTCGTAGCGCACGCGCAGGGTGACGCTCTCACCGTAGGACAGGCCGATGCTTTCGGACGGCGGATCGAGTACGACCAGGTGGGCGACGGGTGCCGGGCCGCCGTCGCCGGGGGCCCCCGAGCCGCCGCCGCAGGCCGCACCGAGGGCGAGGGCCAGCATGGCCGGCACGATTCTAACTAGGCGAAGAAGCACGACTACGACGCCAAGGGTACCGCTGATCAGACCGATTCGGTACTAATGATTCCCCCTCTCGCATACGCCTGACGGGAGCGCCTGTGGCCGAGTTCACACACCTTCATCTCCATACCCAGTACAGCCTGCTCGACGGTGCCATCCGCGTGAAGGATCTCTTCCCGCGGCTGTCGGAGCTCGGCATGGACACCGTGGCCGTGACCGACCACGGCAACATGCACGGCGCGGTCGACCTCTACACCAACGCCAAGAAGCACGGGGTCAAGCTGATCTTCGGCTGCGAGACGTACATCGCCGCCACCGATCGCCACGACCGGACCAACCGCCGCAGCTACCACCTGATCCTCCTGGCCAAGAACGATGTCGGTTACCGCAACCTGACCTATCTCAACTCGATGGGCTACCTGGAGGGCTTCTACTACAACCCGCGCATCGACAAGGAGATCCTGCGCGAGCACTCCGAGGGATTGATCGGCATGAGCGCTTGCCTCGGTGGCGAGGTGGCGCAGACGCTGAGCAAGCGGGGCATCGCCGCGACCGAGGAGATCGCGCGCGAGTACGCCAGCATATTCGCGCCGGGCGACTTCTACCTGGAGATGATGCCCAACGGCCTGCCCGAGCAGGATCAGCTCAACGACGAGCTCAAGCAGATGGGCCCACGTCTGGGTATCCCGCTGGTGGCGACCAACGACTGCCATTACGTCCATCAGAGCGACGCGCGCGCGCACGACATCTTGCTGGCCATCCAGACCGGCAAGACCACCAGCGACGACAAGCGGCTCAAGCACAGCACCGACGCCTACTTCCTCAAGAGCCCGGCGCAGATGGAAGCCGGGTTCAAAGACTGCCCGGAGGCACTGGAGAACACGATCTCCATCGCCAGGAAGTGCGACGTCCAGCTGAAGCTCAACGAGACCTTCCTGCCCCGCTACAGCGTCCCCGCGGGCCGCTCGATCGAGAGCTTCTTCGAGGAGGTGGTGTGGAAAGGGCTCGAGCGGCGCTTCGAAGAGATGGCCGCCACGGGCTCGAAGTTCGACCCCGACCAGTACCGCGAGCGGGTGAAGATGGAGATCGGGGTCATCAAACAGATGGAGTTCCCCGGCTACTTCCTCATCGTCTGGGACTTCATCAACTGGGCCAAGGACCACGGCATCCCGGTCGGCCCGGGCCGCGGCTCCGGCGCCGGCTCGTGCGTCGCCTTCGCGATGCGCATCACCGACATCGACCCGCTGCGGTTCAAGCTCATCTTCGAGCGCTTCCTCAACCCCGAGCGCATCTCGATGCCCGACTTCGACGTCGACTTCTGCATGAATCGGCGCGACGAGGTGATCGAGTACGTCAAGCAGAAGTACGGCGCCACCAAGGTGGGCCAGATCGCCACGTTCCACCAGCTCAAGGCCCGCGGCGTGATCCGCGACATCGCCCGGGTGATGGAGCTGCCGTTCGCCGAGGCCGACCGGCTGGCCAAGCTGGTGACCGAGCCGGTACAGGGCAAGTCGCCGCCGGTGCGCGACGCCATCGATCAGGTCCCCGAGCTCAAGCAGCTGTACAACGACGACCCCAAGGTGCGCGAGTTGCTCGACGTGGCCGCGTCGCTCGAGGGGCTCAACCGCCACGCCGGCATGCACGCCGCCGGCGTGGTCATCGGCGACAAGCCGCTGTGGGAGTACGTGCCGTGCTTCCGCGGCAAGGACGGCGAGCTGGTCAGCCAGTTCGCCATGAAAGAGGTCGAGAAGGCCGGCCTGGTCAAGTTCGACTTCCTCGGCCTCAAGACCCTCACCGTCATCCACACCGCGGTCAAGCTGATCAACGAGCAGCGGACTGCGGCCGGCGAAGAGCCGTTCGCCATCGACAAGATCCCGATCGACGATCACGCGGTCTACGACATGATCTCGCGCGGGGACACCACCGGGGTGTTCCAGCTGGAGTCATCGGGCTTCCGCGAGATCCTCAAGAAGCTCAAGCCGGACTGCATCGAGGACGTCGTCGCCGCGGTCGCTCTGTACCGGCCGGGCCCGCTCGAGGGCGGCATGGTCGACGACTTCATCGACCGCAAGCACGGGGTCAAGGCGGTCACCTACCTGCACCCGGACCTGGCCCCGATCCTCGAGGACACCTACGGGGTCATCGTCTACCAGGAACAGGTGATGAAGATCGCCCAGGTGCTGGCCGGCTTCACGCTCGGCGGCGCCGACCTCTTGCGCCGAGCGATGGGCAAGAAGGTCAAGGAGGTGATGGAGGAGGAGAAGGGCAAGTTCATCGGCGGCGCGCTGGACCGCGGGGTGGACAAGAAGATCGCCGAGCAGGTGTTCGAGCTGATCGCCTTCTTCGCCGGCTACGGCTTCAACCGCTCGCACTCGGTCGCCTACGCCTGGGTCACCTACCAGACCGGCTACCTCAAGTATCACTACCCGCACGAGTTCATGGCCGGCCTGATGACGTGCGATCAGGACAACACCGACGCCATCGTCAAGTTCATCGCCGAGGCGCGGGCGATGGGCCTGAGCGTCGCCCGGCCCGACATCAACGAGTCGGACGCCGACTTCACCGTCATCTCCCAGGGGGGCGAAAAGGTCATCCGCTTCGGCCTGGGCGCGGTGCGCGGTGTCGGCCAGGGCGCCGTCGAAGCCATTCTCCAGGTGCGCGGGGAGGAGGGGCCGTTCGAATCGCTGTTCGACTTCTGCAAGCGGGTCGACTCGCAGAAGGCCAACCGGCGGGTCATCGAGGCGCTGGTCAAGAGCGGCGCGTTCGACGGCATGACCGACGCGCCAACGGGTGAGGGCGGCCCACTGCACCGCGCGCGCATCTTCGCGGCGCTCGACACCGCGCTCGAGCGCGGCGCGCGGGAGCAGCGCGACCGGCGCAGCGGGCAGACGTCGCTGTTCGGCCTGCTCGAGGCGGCGGCGCCGGAAGAGGCGGCGGCGGCCGGTCTGGGCGAGGAGTACCCGGACGTGCCGGAGTGGACGCCCAAGCAGCTGCTCGCCTTCGAGAAGGAGTCGCTGGGCTTCTACATCAGCGGCCACCCGCTGGACCGCTACCGCGGCGACCTGTCGCGCTATGCCAGCGCCACCACCGTCGACTTCGCCGAGGCCCGGCGCGGTCCCGGCCCGGCGGCGATCGGCGGCGTCGTCGCTGCCTACCGCGAGCGGCCGACCCGCCGCGGTGACGGCAAGATCGCCTTCTTCCAGCTCGAGGATCAGCTGGGCCAGCTCGAGGTCGTGGTCTTCCCCAAGACCTTCGAGAAGGTGCGTCCGATCCTGGTGTCGGACGAGCCGATCCTCTGCTCGGGTAACATCGTCGACGAAGGGGAGGGCGGGCAGCACGCCTGGCGCCTCTTGCTCGAAGACGCGGTGCCGCTGGCCGAGCTGCGCAGCGCCAAGACCACCCGCGTCGAGCTGTGCCTCAACGCCGACCAGACCAGCCCGGATCAGATCGAGCGACTGCGCGGCCTGTTGTCCGGCGCGCGCGGCTCGTGCAGGACCGTGGTGCGGCTGGAGATCCCGCGTCGGTCCGAGATCGTGATCACCCTGGGCGACTCGTGGTGCGTGGCGCCGACCGACGAGCTGCTGCTCGGGCTCGAACGGTTGTTCGGCGACCGGGTGGCCAAGCTCTGCTGAGGGCTGCCGACCGCAGGGGACGGGCACCGGGGACTCGGGTCCCCGCCGCTCATTGGGTGCTCGAGGCCGGAGCGGTCTGGCCAGTCGTTGCACTTTGGTTCCGGACGCGCGCCACGCACATGTAGGTATGTGCTGAATTCCGCGGTGCAACTTGGAAATTTTGTTCACCACCGGGCGGCAGCGTTCGTTTAGGATGCTCTCGCGTCACCGGGCGCAGTGCGTCGCAGAGAGAGGGGAGCCGATCGTGAAGCTGTTGTTCGCGACATTGGGATTGAGCATGCTCATGGCCTGCGCCCAGGGGCAGGCCCAGGGGCCAGGGGACAACGGCGGGCCCGACGCTCGCGTGTTTCCGGACGCCGCGAGGTTCCCGGACGCCAACCCCAACGCCCCCGATGCCCGCGTCTTCCCCGACGCCAACATCACGCCCACCCCGGACGCCGGGATCCTGCCCACCGGCGACGCCGGCGCCGGCCTGTTCTGCTCCAGCGACAACGACTGCACCACCGCCGGCGAGTGCTGCCTCATCCTGGGTCAGCCGCCGGGCTTCTGCGTGCCGGGCGACAACTCCCTGGGCATCTGCCTCCCCAACTAGTGCCTCGGGCCGGAAGCCCGATCCGGGTTCTGGCCCGGCCCGGCCTCGGTGAGGCCGGTCAAAACCCGCGTCGGCCATCCGTCTGCCCTCGGCCCCCTTCGATCGTTGCTTTTCGTACTCGAAACCCGGAATGGAGTTCCGGCTCCGAGTACTCAGCTACTAGCCGAGCCCGAGATCGTCGAGGTCGTCGTCCTCGATACCGAAGAAGTGCGCGGTCTCGTGTAGGACGGTGATCCGGATCTCGTCGGCCAGCGCTTCCTCGTCGGCCACGGAGCGCTCGAGGTTGCGCTGGTACAGGTGAATCGAGTCGATGCCCGCCGACTGCCCGCCGGTGGAGTCGACCTCGGTGAGTGGGCGGCCGGAGAACAGGCCCAGGATGCGCGGGTCGAGCCCTTCCTCGACCATGTGGCGGGCCGGCAGATCCTCGATGAGGATGGGCACGTTCTCGAGCAGCTCCAGCGCGCGCGGCGGCAGCTCCGTGAGCGCCGATTCGGCGATCGACTGCAGCGTCTCCTCGCTGACGTGCACGTCCGGCTGCGGCGCCTGCGCGTCGAGTGCCAGGGTGCGCAGGAACTCGTGGACCATTCCCTTGGCGTCGCCCTTGCTCTCGTAGAGCAGCGCGGCGCCGTAGTGGGCGTCGGCCAGCCCGTCGTCGAGCTCGAGCGCGCGGACGTAGGCGTCCTCGGTGCGCTCCTCGTCGCCGATTTCCGCCCACAGCTGGCCGACGTCGCACCACACCCGGGCGTCGTCGATGACCGACGAGTCGAGCTCGGACAGCGTGCGAACGGCAAAGCCGTCGAGCTCGGCGGCGATCTCGGCCTCGGCCTTGAACAGGATCAGCTCGATGAAGTCGCCGTCCTCGGTGACCTGCTCCAGGGCCTGGTCGCAGGCCTCGATGGCGCCGGCGGGATCGTCGTTGGAATACAACGCCTCCTCGGCGGCGTCCAATAGGTCGAGGATGTCGGCCGACTCGTCGCTCATTTGTCGGAAGCAACAATAGTCGAGAACAGATGCACACGCCCGCAAAGCAGCCGAATTTCGTCCGCCCCCACCAATGTTGGGCGGCGAAATTTGCCCCCCAGTCCGGGCGTATGTGTCCATACGGATGTTTGCTCGCGCGCGCACCGGTAGCTACAGTCCCCGGGTGACGAGATCGCCCATGACGGTCATCGCCGCGGTGGCCCTGATGCTCGCGACCACCGGGTGCCCTTCGCATACCCGCCACACGCTGGTGCCCAAGGTGCCGACCCACGGCGACCCGCAGGCGCGTTCGCGCTACCAGCAGGCGCAGCAGAAGTTCGAGCGAGACGGCGCCGAGACGGCCGCCGCGGTCACCGAGTTCGAGGCCATCGCCCACGACTACCCGAACGACCCGGTGGCTCCGTTCGCCCAGCTGTACGCCGGTATCTCGGCGCTGCGCGCCGGCGACGCCGCCCGCGCCCAGACCAGCCTGGCCGCCCTCGAGGCGCGCACCGGGATCGACGACGGGCTGATCATCCGCGCCCGTCTGTTCCTCGGCATCGCCCTGGCCACCCAGGGCAAACACGCCGACGCCGTGGCCCGGCTGCGCGCCGGGGAGCGTTCGATCGAGAACGACGACGAGCGCACCGAGTGGCGCGCTGCGATGGCCGAGTCGCTGTCCAACACCGGCGCCGGCGCCGAGTCGCTGGCCTACTACGACGGTTGGTATCAGAAGGCCCGCGCGTCCGAGCGCGCCTACATCACCGGGCGGTTGCGCGCGGTGGTCGACGCGCTGCCCGCGGCCGAGGCCCGCCGGGCGTGGGACGGGCTGAAAGACCACTCGGCGCCGTCGGTGGCGTTCCTCGGCCTGCGCGTCGCCGCCGACCTGGCGGCGTCGGGAGACGCGGCCGCTGCCGTCCAGGTGCGCCAGGCCAGCAACCAGGCGCGCCGGCGGTTGGGTCTGGAGTTCGGTCGCGGCGGCGGCGCCATCAGCGACCCGCGGCGGCTGGGTGCGATCCTGCCGCTCAGCGGCAAGCGGGCGCAGCTGGGGCAGCGGGTGTCGCAGGGCCTGGTGCTGGCTGCGGGCGCGGTCGGGCCCGGCAAGGGGATCGGCGTCGACGTCACCGTGCGCGATTCGCACTCGGACGGCGGCGCCGCGGCGGACGCGGTCGATGCGTTGGTACGCGACGGCGTGGTCGCCATCGTCGGGCCGATCGCCGGCGCCAGCGTCGCGGCGGTTGGCGAGCGCGCGGCCAGCGACGGGATTCCGGTGGTCAGCCTGGATCCGCGCCCGCAGGCGAGTCAGCCGGGCATCATGTTCCACATCGCGCAGTCGGCCGAGGACCGCGCCCGGGCGCTGGCGCGCTGGGCCCACGCCCACGGCGTCCGCGACTTCGCCGTCATGGCGCCCAAGTCCGGCTACGGCCGTGCGGTCGGCGGCGCCTTCGCCGACGAAGTTGCGAAGCTCGGCGGCCAGATCGTGGTCAGCACCGAGTACGAGGCGCAGGAGACGTCGTTTGGCAAGGTGGTGCACCGCCTGCGCAAGCCATGGCAGGCGATCTTCATCCCCGATCGGGCCGCCCGCCTGGCCCTGATCGCGCCGGCGCTGGCCGCCACCAACCTGGTGTCGACGCCGATCGACGGCGCCAAGCCCAAGCACGGGCGCAAGATCCTGCTCCTGTCCACCGCCGAGGCGCTGGACGCCGACTACATCCGCAGCGCCGCCCGCTACTCGGCCGGCGCCGTATTCGCCCCGGGCTTCTACCCGGACCGCCTCGACCCGGGCATCGACGACTTCGTCGACCGCTTCGGCGAGGCCGCCGGGCGGCCGCCGTCGAGCTGGGAGGCGTACGCCTACGACGCCGCCAAGGTGGTGCGCGAGGCTGCCGCCAGCGGCGCCCGCAGCCGCGCCGAGGTCGCCGCGGCCATCGCCGGCAGCCGCACGCGCGGCCTGACCGGGACCGTCCGATTTGGCGCTGATGGCCGCAGAGCCGACGATGGGCTGCTGTTCACGGTCACGAAGCGCGCCGGGACCGGGGACGTCTGGGTGATCCGCGCGCTGCGCGATTGACCAGGGGCGCTGGCCCACGTAAAACCCAGCCGATGCGCTGGTCCCGGGCCTTCATTCCCACCCTCAAGGAGGTGCCTGCCGACGCGCAGGTGCCCAGCCACGTCTACATGATCCGCGGCGGCTACATCCGCAAGCTGGCCGCGGGCATCTACAACTTCCTGCCGATCGGCTGGCGGGTGGTGCGCAAGGTCGAGCAGATCGTCCGCGAGGAGCTCGACCGCGCCGGCTGCCAGGAGGTGCTGATGCCGGCGGCGATTCCCGCCGAGCTGTGGCAGGAGAGCGGCCGCTGGGACGAGTACGGTCCCGAGCTGCTGCGCTTCAAGGATCGCAAGGGCGCCAACTTCTGCTTCGGCCCCACCCACGAGGAAGTGATCGTGGAGATGGTCCGGCGCGACACCAAGAGCTACCGCGATCTGCCGGTCAACCTGTACCAGATCCAGGGCAAGTTCCGCGACGAGCTGCGTCCCCGCGCCGGGTTGATGCGCGGGCGCGAGTTCATCATGAAGGACGCCTACTCGTTCGACACCTCGGTGGAGACGGCGAGCGAGTCGTACAAGGGGATGTACGCCGCCTACGAGCGGATCTTCAGCCGCTGCGGTCTGGACTTCCGCGTCGTCGAAGCCGACACCGGCGCCATCGGCGGGTCGATGTCGCACGAGTTCCAGGTGCTGGCCGAGACCGGCGAGGATGCCATCGTCGCCTGCTCGAGCTGCGACTACGCCGCCAACGTCGAACAGGCCGAGCTGCGGGTGCCCGAGACGCCGGGGATCACCGGCGGCGGCGAGCTGAGCAAGGTGTCGACGCCGGGAGCCAAGACCATCGAAGAGGTCACCGCCTTCCTCGAGGTGCCGGCCGACAAGCTGATCAAGACGCTGATCTACATCGCCGACGACAAGCCGGTGGCGGTGCTGGTGCGCGGCGACCGCGGGGTCAACGAGGTCGCGCTGAAGAAGCTGACCGGCACGACCGCGCTGTTCCTTGCCCGCGAGGGGCAGGTCAAAGAGGCGACCGGCGCGCCGTCGGGCTTCGCCGGTCCCGTCGGGCTCGACCTCCCGATCTACGCCGACCACGAACTGCGCGGCGCCACCGGCGCGGTCACCGGCGCCAACGAGGCCGACACCCACTACACCGGCGTCGACCTGGCCCGCGACGCCAACGTCACCGAGTTCGCCCAGTTGCGCATGGCCGGGGAGGGCGACGCCTGCGCCCGCTGCGACAGCGGCAGCTACCGCGGCTTCCGCGGCATCGAGGTCGGCCATGTCTTCCTGCTCGGGCGCAAATACTCCGAGCCGATGCAGTGCACCTTCCTCGACGAGGAGGGCAACACCCGGGTGATGGAGATGGGCTGCTACGGCATCGGCATCACCCGCGTGGCCGCCGCCGCCATCGAGCAGAACCACGACGACGGCGGCATCGTCTGGCCGATGTCGATCGCGCCGTTCGAGGTCGAGGTGGTGCCGCTGCAGATGAAGGACGATGACGTCGTCGCCGCGGGCGAGCGGATCTACCGCGAGCTGCAGGCCGCCGGCGTCGAGGTGTTGCTCGACGACCGCAACGAGCGTCCGGGCGCCAAGTTCGCCGACGCCGACCTGGTCGGCGTGCCGCTGCGCATCGCCATCGGCAAGCGGTCGCTCAAGGAAGGCAACGTCGAGCTCAAGTGGCGCAAGGAGGGTGAGGCGTCGAACATCGCCGCCGCCGACGTGGTCGCCCACGTGACCGAGCTGGTGCGCGCCGAGCGCGCGCGGCTGGCGGGGAGCTGACATGACGTTCGATCCGGGAAATCGCCTCATCACCGCGCTCGACGTGCCCGACCGGGCCGCCGCCGACGCCCTGGTCGCGCGCCTGGGCGGCGCGTCGAGCTGGGTCAAGATCGGCCTCGAGCTGTTCGTCGCCGAGGGGCCCTCGATCGTGGCCGACTACACCGCACGCGGGCTGAAGGTGATGCTCGACCTCAAGCTCCACGACATCCCGGCCACCGTCGGGCGGGCGACCGCGCGGGTCGCTGCGCTGGGCGCGGGTCTGTTGACCATCCACACCTCCGGCGGCCGCGAGATGATGCGCGCCGCGGTCGCGGCCGCGCGCGAGGTCACCAACGACGCGCGCACGCGCATCCTCGCCGTCACCGTGCTGACGTCGATGGACGGGCGCGACCTGGTCGAGGTCTCGGGTGGCGGCACCGTCGAGGAGCTGGTCCTGCGCCGGGCGCAGCTGGCGATGGAGGCCGGCTGCGACGGCGTCGTCGCCTCGCCGCTGGAGGCCGCGCGCATCCGCGCCGGCGCCACCGACGATTTCCTCATCGTCACCCCGGGCGTGCGCCCGGCCGGCGCCGCCGCCGGTGACCAGAAGCGGGTGATGGCGCCGCGCGACGCCCGCGCCGCAGGCGCCGACCTGATCGTCGTCGGCCGGCCGATCCGCGACGCCCAGGACCCCGCCGCCGCGGCCCGGGCGATCGCCGCCGAGCTGGCCGCCGCCTGACATGAGCCGGCTGGTCTACGGCGCCGGACCGGTGCGCGAGCTGATCGAGTCGCGGCCGAAAAAGGTCGCGGTGCTGTACGTCAGCGACAAGCGCGCCCGCGGCGACATCGCCGCCGCCGCCCGCCAGCGCGGCGTCGCCGTCGAGGCGCGCAGCAACGGCGAGCTCGACGCCCTGGCTGGCGCCCGCCACCAGGGCCTGATCGCCATCGCCGGCGAATACGACTACGCCGCCGCCGCCGACCTGGTCGCGGCCGCCACCGGGCCGGCGCTGATCGTCGCCCTCGACGGCGTCAAGGACCCGCACAACCTGGGCGCCGTCGCCCGCTCGGCCTACCTGGCCGGCGCCCACGGCCTGCTCGTGCCGCGCGACCGCGCCGCCGCGGTCACCCCGGTGGCGACCAAGGTATCGGCCGGCGCCACCGAGCACCTGCCGATCGCCCAGGTCACCAACATGACCCGCGCGCTGGCCGACCTCAAGCAGGCCGGTCTGTGGCTGGTCGCCGTCGCCGCCACCCCCGACGCGGTCCCCCTCGACACGATCGATCTCACCGTGCCCACCTGCCTCGTCCTCGGCTCCGAAGGCTCCGGCATCCGCCGCCTCGTCGCCGCCGAGTGCGACCACCACGCGATCATCCCCATGGCCGGCACCGCCGTCGGCTCCTTCAACGTCTCCGTCGCCGCCGGCATCGCCCTCTACGAAGCCCTCCGCCAACGCCCCCACCGGGGTAACGTTCCCCCCCACCGGGGTAACGTTCCCCCACCGGGGTAACGTTCCTACCCCATAACCGTCGGGAATCACCCACCCCCCACCGGGGTAACGTTCCTACCCCATAACCGTCGGGAATCAGGAACGTTTTAGATAGAAGTGACCAGAACCTTTCCGCCGTGGTTTCGGGTGGTTGGAGTTCTGGTCAAAACCCTCGAAAAGCGGTGCGATTTCGAGAGGCTAGGGGGTAGGAACGTTACCCCGGCGAGGTGGTGGTTGGAGTTCTGGTCAAAACCCTCGAAAAGCGGTGCGATTTCGAGAGGCTAGGGGGTGGGAACGTTACCCCGGCCAGGTGGTGGTTGGAGTTCTGGTCAAAACCCTCGAAAAGCGGTGCGATTTCGAGAGGCTAGGGGGTAGGAACGTTACCCCGGCTAGGTGTCGATCTTTTTCAGGAAGCTGGCTTTGAGCAGCTTCTCGCCGACGCCGGGGAAGAAGGCGCCGACGGTGTCGCCGAGGATGCGCACGACTTCGCCCTCGCCCCATTTGGCGTGGCGGACCAGGTCGCCTTTGCCCAGGCCGGACGGCGAGGTCGAGGTGTTGCGGCTGCGCTCGATCTTGAGGGCGCGGCCGCGGCTGCGGCGGGCGCGGCGGCGGGCCATCGCTTGCTCGACCATGGCCCGGCGGCGGGTGTGCAGCTCGTCGTCGTCGCTGTCGTCCTTGCCCTCGGCTGCGGCGGCGCGGGCCGCGGCGCGCTCGGCGGCGCGGGCGGCTCCCAGCGTGGCGGCGGCGTCGTCGTCGGCGCGGTGCTCGGCCTCAGCGCGTGCCTCCATGCAGTTGTCGCAACGGCCACAGGCATCGCGGCCGTCGTCGGTGTAGCCGAAGTAGTTGAGCAACAGGCGCGTGCGGCACAGGTGCGACTGCGCGTAGCGGAGCATCGCGTGCAAGCGCGCCCGGTCCTGGGCTCGCTTCTGCTCGTAGCGCTGGCTGGCGCGAGCCAGCTCGTCGATGCCCGGCGGATCCGGCGACAGCGGCCGGAACTTGGCCCCGGCGGCCTCGTGGACGAACCCGACCTCCTTGAGGAACGACAGCACCACGCGGGCCTTCTTGGTCGGCGCGTCGGCCTTTTCGGCGATCGCCTTGAGCGCCTGCAGATCGCCCGAGTCGCTGTACATCGACACCAGCGCCTCGGCCACCGCGCGGGTCTGGTCCGGGGTGGGGTAGCGCCCGCCGAGGAAGAAGCTCTGGATGCGCTTGTCCTCCGGCTGGTAGAGCAGGATGCAGTGTGCCGGGGCGCCGTCGCGGCCGGCTCGTCCCGCCTCCTGGTAGTACGACTCCAGCGAGCCGGGGAAGTTGTAGTGGATGACGAAGCGGATGCTCTGCTTGTCCACGCCCAGGCCGAACGCGTTGGTCGCGACCATGATGCGCGGGCGGCTGTGTTCCATGAACTCGGTCTGCACGCGCTCGCGCTCGCGTGCGCGCATGCGCCCATGGTAGCGGCCGCAGTCGATGCCGTTCTCGGCCAGGAAATCGGCCAGCGCGTCGACGGTCTTGACCGTGGCGGCGTAGATGATGCCGCAGCCCTCTTGGGCCGCGAGCAGGCGCAGCAGCGTCGCCTGCTTCTTGCGCTCGGTCTTGGCCTTGATGACGTGGTAGTGCAGGTTGGGCCGCTGCAGGCCGACGTCGATCACCGACGCGGCGGCGAGCGTCAATCCCAGCTGGGCGAGGATGTCGTCCTTGACCCGCGGCGGCGCCGTGGCGGTGAGCGCGAGCACCGGCGGCCGGCCCAGCGCTTTGACCGCCTCGCCCAGCTCCAGGTATGCGGGGCGGAAGTCGTGACCCCACTGCGAGATGCAGTGGGCTTCGTCGACCACGAACAGCCCCACACGCACGCCGGTCAGGCGCTCGCGAAAGCGGGAGTCGCTGAGTCGCTCGGGGGTGACGAAGGCGATGCACGGCACGCCGGTGGTCAGCCGGGTCAGCGCCGCGGCCTCCTCGCGGGGCGCCAGGGTGGAGTCGAGGCGGATGACCTCGATCCCCAGCTCGACCAGCTTGTCGTGCTGGTCCTTCATCAGCGCGATCAGCGGCGACACCACCAGCGTGATGCCGGGGAGCTCTAGCGCGGGAAGCTGATAGCACAGCGACTTGCCGGCGCCGGTCGGCATGATCGCCAGCGTGTCGATGCCGGCCAGCACGTTGCGGATCGCCAGTGCCTGGCCGGGGCGGAACGAGTTGATGCCGAAGCGGGTGCTCGCCAGCGCCAGCATTCGCTGGTCGACGTCGTCGGCGTCGGGTGCGCAGCCGCCCTCGAGGGCGGGCATCGGCAGGTGCTCGCCGGTGCCGCGGGCCAGCCGCGTGCGTCCGCCGCGGACCGGTGTTGGATCGGGGCCGTCCACAGCCGCCTCCCGCCTCGCCTCTCCCTCTATACTTCCGGCCATAGAGCCAAGAACAATCGCAGAGGCCAGCATCCGCGTGCAAGGGGGGCGAATACCATTTCCAGGAGGGGTGTAATCCCCGTTGCCATGATCAAGGCGCAGCTTGACCGTGCGGGGGGTTACGTGCTGAATTTCGCGCACTCGGGTAAGGTTCTTCGATCATGTCGAATTCCACGCAACGTAAAGCGCAAGTCGCGGTCGTCGGCGCGACCGGACTCGCGGGGCAACAATTCTTGGCAGCGCTCCGCGATCACCCCGATCTGGAGGTCACCGCGGTCGCGGCGTCCAAGCGGTCGGCGGGTAAAACCTACGCCGAAGCGATCTCGTCGCCGTCGGGACAGGTGGGTTGGTATGCCACCGAGCCACTCGATGCGCGCATCGCCGGCCTGACGGTCGCCGACGCCGAGGGCTTCGACGCGTCCACGGTGGACCTCGTCTTCACCTGCGTCGACGCCGGGCCCGCGCGCGAGCTCGAGCCGGTCTACGCGCAGCACTGCGCGGTGATCTCCACCGCGTCGGCGTTCCGCTACGAGGACGACGTGCCGGTGATCATCCCCGGCGTCAACCTCGATCACGTGGAGCTGATCGAGCGCCAGCGCGCGAAGCGCGGCTGGAAGGGCTTCATCACCCCCAACCCCAACTGCACCACCGTGGGCCTGGCGGTCACGCTGGCGCCGCTCTACCGCACCTTCGGCATCGAGCGCGTGCACATGGTGTCGATGCAGGCGGTGTCGGGTGCCGGCCGGTCGCCCGGCGTGACCGCGCTCGACGTCATCGACAACATCATTCCGTTCATCCCCAAGGAGGAGGAGAAGGTTCAGCGCGAGACGCTGAAGATCCTCGGCAAGGTCGACGGCGACGTCGTCGTGCCGGCGAGCTTTCCCATCTCCAGCACGTGCACCCGCGTGGGCGTGCTCGAGGGCCACACCGAGGCGGTTCACGTGCAGCTTTCGCGCGCCGCCGACGAGGCCGAGGTGGCCGGGGCGATGCGCCAGTTCGGCCGCGAGCTGACCGAGCGCCACTACCACTCGTCGCCGGACGAGCTGATCTTCGTCCACGACGATCCGTTCCGCCCGCAGGTGCACATGGACCGCGACCGCGGTGACGGCATGACCACGGTGGTCGGCCGGCTGCGCCGCGACGAGGGGACCGAGAACGGCTGGAAGTACCTGCTGGTCTCGCACAACACCAAGATGGGCGCGGCCAAGGGCTGCATCCTCCTCGCCGAGCATCTGCTCGCCGAGGGCGTCATCACCCGCTAACGCATGACGCCGGGACGAATCATCGCGGCGGTCGGGCTGGTCACGCTGGTGGCCGGCTGCGGGCTCGAGGATCCGTCCGACCTGGACGGCGTCGGCGCGACCACCGAAGCGATCATCGGCGGGACGACGGCGCCGCTCGACGACGCTGTCGTCCTGGTCGAGCTCGGCGGCGGCTACTGCACCGGCACGCTGATCCGGCCCAACGTGGTCCTGACCGCGGCGCACTGTCTGCCCGCGACCCGCGTCGGCTTCGGCCCCGCGTACAACCAGATCACCGATCGGCGCAACGTCATCGACCAGTTCAAGTCTCGTCGCTACGACGCCGGCCTGTACGCGGGCGGCGACATCGCGCTGCTCTTGCTCGATAGCGATGCCCCGGTCGACATTACACCGCTGCCGATCAACGACGTCTACACGTTGACCCAGGCGGACGTCGGCGCCGAGATCCGCACGGTCGGCTATGGCAACACCGACGGAGTGGCCGGCACCGGCTTCGGCACCCGCCGTCAGGTCAACCACAACATCCTCGGCGTCACCGACCAGTTCATCCAGTTCGGCAGCTCGAGCGCCAACACCTGCCAGGGCGACTCCGGCGGTCCGACCTTCATGATGATCGACGGCGTCGAGCGGGTGATCGCGGTGACCTCGTTCGGCTCCACGGGCTGTCGCGACTCTTCGGACGTGACCCGGGTCGACATCTACGCCGACGAGTTCCTCCACGAGGTGCTCGACGCCTGGATCGGGCCGTGCGAACTCGACGGCAACTGCGTCACCTCCTGCCCGGGCTTCCCCGACCCCGACTGCGACCCGTGCGGCTTCGACGGCACCTGCGCCACCGGCTGCGACAAGAAGGACCTCGACTGCCCGCTGTCGGGCGGGCCGGGTGCCCTGTGCGGCGACCGCGAGGCGTGCGAGAGTCTGACCTGCATCACCGCGCAGGACGACCCGCGCGTCAGCTACTGCAGCCAGGAGTGTGACCCGGCCACCAACGACGGCTGCGAGCCGCCGATCACGGTGTGCCAGGCCGACGCGCAGGGTAACTTCTGCCGCTACCCGAACGCGACGCCGTCGACCCAGGGAGCGCAATGCATGGAAGCCGGCGACTGTCGCTCGGGGGTATGCGACAGCCGCGATCACATCTGCGTCGAACCGTGCGCCAGCTCCGACGAGTGCGGCGACGCCTACACCTGCCAGAAGCTGGACGGCGCGGACGTCTGCCGGCTGCCCAAGGGCGGCGGCATCTGTCAGACCGGCGGCACGCCGGGGACGCTGGTGTTGATTGGTCTGGCCGGCCTGCTCGGCCTGATGGGGCGGCGTCGTCGCCGCGATTCGCAATGCGGAGGAAGACGATGAGGAAGAGCGCGGTTCTCGCCGTGGCGCTGGCGCTGGGGGCCTGCCAGGTGCAAGAGGCCGGTCCGGCCACCGGACGGCAGGCGATCAAGGGGGGCGACGGCTTCACCGGCGACTTCGAGGCGGTCTGCGCCATGTACATTCAGCCGCCCAACGACAAGGACGGCAACCCGCAGGACCCGTACTACTGCAGCTGCGTCAAGGTCGCGTCCTCGGTCGTGCTCACCTCGGCCAGCTGTGTGGCCGACAACATCGCCGCCGACGCCCTGTCCGACGTCGACGTTCGCTTCGGCACCGACTACGCCAGCGGCGTCGCCTATGGAGTCGACGGCGGGGTGGTGCACCGGTACTACGACCCCGACAAGTCGGCCTACGACATGGCGCTGCTGCACCTGGCCACCGACCCTCCGGAGCCGCCGGTGGCGCTCAACGAGCGCGCCCTGACCGACTCCGACCTCGGGCCGGCGTTGCCCGACGACTGCTCGCAGGACGTCACGGCGATGACCGCCGGTTGCGTGGCGCTGGTCGGCTTCGGCGAGACCGACACCGGCCTGGAGGATTTCGGTGCGCGCAAGAAGGTGATCGTGCCCCTGCGCGCGGTGGAGAAGCGCACCGTCACGGCCGGCACCGCCGACCTGACCACCTGCCGCGGCGACTCGGGCGGCCCGGTGTTGATGGACCTGGGCAACGGCCTCGAGGTGGTGGCGGTGACCGCGCGGCACAAGAACACCTGCTACGAGTCGATCACCCGCACCCGGGTCGATCTGGTGGAGTCCGACTTCATCTACCCGTACATCGACCGGTTCGGCGCCACCTGCGGCCTGCAGGGGGACAGCAACATGTGCGACACGTCCTGCCCGCGCACGCCCGACCCCGACTGCGATCCGTGCGCGTGGAACGACATGTGCGAGGAGAATTGCCCGACGCGTGACTGGGACTGCCCGCTGGGGGTCTTCCCCGGCGAGGCCTGCACCCAGGACGGCGAGTGCGAGCGGGGTGGCCACTGCATCGCGGCGACCGACGACGACTCGTTCACCTACTGCACCGAGCCGTGCGACCCGGCGGCCAAGCGGCCATGCGCACAAGACGGCATGGTCTGCGACGACAGCGGCGCGACGCCCGCGTGCGTCTGGCCGGAGCCGAGCCCCGGCTCTCAGGGCTTCCCGTGCTCGAGCAATCTCGACTGCCGGTCCGGGATCTGCGAGGAGCTGATCTGCGTCAACGAGTGCGACCCCGCTGCCGCCGACCCGTGCCCCGCGAACGTCGTCGATCCGAGCACGCCGTACAACTGCTCGCCCAGCCGAACCCAGCCGGGCAAGAACGTCTGCCTGGGGACGATCTTCAGCGGCGGCGGCGGCTTCTGCCAGACCGGCGGCGACCAGGGACCGTGGAGCGCGCTGGTGCTTCTCGGCCTGATCGGGGCTATCCTGCGTCGCCGGCGCTAGCCGGCCGCCGCTTATGCGGCGCCGCGGTGGCGGATGAGGTGGCGGAGGTGCTCGGGCACTTCCGCGAGCTCGTCCTCGTCGACGATGAGTCCGCGGCAGCCGTCGGCGCCGCAGTTGCAGGGCTCGGCGAGGTGGGCCGAGAAGGCGTAGTCGTAGGTGAGCTCTTCACCCAGGGCGATGTCGCGGGTGGCCACCCACCAGGTGGTCATGATCTTGGCGGCCGCGTCCCACTCCGAGTCGATCACCGAGTTGGGAACGCAGGAGTGGTTGATCCACCGGGTCTGGTCGGCGAGGTCGTAGTAGACCGGCGGCAGCTCGTCGCCGTCGGGGTTGTGCAGGATGAGGGCGTAGGAGTCGTCGAACTCTTCGTCCTCCCGGTACATCACGCCGTCTCCGTAGGTGATGATCTCGCCCTGGCGGAACGGGCGCAGGGCGATCACGCCGTACCCGTGAATCTTGGAGATGACGACTCGAAGGCCGTGAAGCGGTGGCATCGGACCCGATGGTGCCAAATCCGATCGCCACTCGTAAAGATCTCTGCGCACATCTCGTGACCCCGGTGGTGGCCCTCGACCGCGGGAGTAGTTGCGCGGGCCCGCGGCGCGATGTGTACTTCGAGCATGGCCAAGCGGATCGGGATCCTCACGGGCGGAGGCGATTGTCCGGGTTTGAACGCGGTCATCCGCGCGGTCGTCAAGTGTGCGGACGCGGAGCACGGATGGGACGTGGTCGGCATCGAGGACGGGTTCGAAGGCCTGTACTACGAGCGTTACGTAGATCTGGGGCCGAAGTCGGTTCGCGGGCTCCTGTCGCGCGGCGGGACCATCCTCGGCTCGTCCAACCGCGGTAACCCCACGGCTTTCCCGGTCAAGTTGCCGTACGGGCGCGAGGAGGTGCACGACGTCACCGACGCCTGCATGGCCAACTATGAGAGGCTCGGACTCGAGGGGCTGGTCGTGGTCGGCGGCGACGGCACCATGGGCATGGGCGAGGCGTTTTGCGCGCGCGGCGCCAAGATCGTTGGGGTGCCCAAGACGATTGACAACGATCTGGAGGCGACCGACTTCACCATTGGCTTCCACACCGCGGTCGAGACGGTGGTCGAGGCGCTGGACCGGCTGCACAGTACGGCCGAGAGCCACGACCGCATCATGATCTGTGAGGTCATGGGCCGATATGCCGGCTGGATCGCGCTCTGCTCGGGGCTGGCGAGCGGCGCCGACGTGATTCTGATTCCCGAGATCGAATACGACATCGACAAGGTGCTGGCGTCGTTCCACGCTCGCCACGCCCGCGGAACGTCGTACAGCATCGTCGTCATCGCCGAGGGCGCCCGGCCCAAGGGCGGTGACTACGCCGAGGTGAGGCCCGCCGACCCGACCCAACAGGCCAAGCTCGGCGGCGCGGGGGCCCGGTTGGCCGAGCAGCTGAGCGCCCGATGTGACTACCAGATCCGCGTGACCGTGCTCGGGCACATCCAACGTGGCGGCTCGCCGTGCGCTTTCGATCGGCAGCTGGCGACCCAGTTCGGCTGCAAGGCGGTCGATCTGATCGCCGAGCAGAAGTTCGGCCACGTGGCGGCGCTGCGCGGCCTGGAGATCGTCGCCCAGCCGATCTCGCTGGCCGTCAAGAAGATCAAGCTGGTCGATCGCGAGAGCGACCTGGTGCGAGCAGCGCGGGCGACCGGGGTCGAGCTGGGCGACTGAGCGCCGGCGCGGCTACGGGTGGGCTTCGCTGCGGGCGGGTTGCTCGGCGGGGGATTCGCCGACGACGGCCTGGCCGTCGCGGACGTAGGAGGAGCCGACGATGGCTTTGGCCATCTCCTTGCCCTCGGCAGCGGCGGCGGCGAGGGCGCTGAAGGAGTCGGCGGCGGCGTCGGAGGTGACTGCGGCGATGGAGACGCTCATGATCGGGAACTGGCGGAGGACGCCGTAGCGGTCCTTGGTCTCGATGAAGCCGCGCTCGCGGTCGCTCTTGTTGTAGTAGAGCGGGACCAGGCGGCCGAAGGTGTCGATGATGGTTCGGCTGACCTGGTCGACGCGGGCCGACGAGGTGATGAAGACGAAGTCGTCACCCGCGATGTGGCCGATGAAGTCGTCGGGGTTGCCCTCGCGGGCGACCAGGTCGCGGATCAGGTCGCCGGTCTGGCGGATGACGCCGTCGGCCTTGGCGTAGCCGTAGTAGTCGTTGAAGGCCTTGAGGTTGTCGAGGTCGAGGTAGCAGTAGGCGTGGTTGCGGCCGTCGGTGAGGCGGCGCTCGATCTCGGCCTCGATGGCGTCGGCGCCAGGTAGCTGGGTGGTCGGCGAGGCGCCCAGCTCGCGCGAGTGGCGCTCGAGCGCCTTGGCGACGCGGGCGACCAGCTCGGCCGAGTCGAACGGCTTGACGATGTAGTCGTCGGCGCCGATGCGGAAGGCGCGCACCTTGTCGGAGGTCTCGCCGCGGGCGGACAGGAAGATGATCGGAGTCAGGGAGGTGGAGGTTTCGGAGCGGAAGCGTTCGGCGGTCTGGAAGCCGTCCATGTCCGGCATCATCACGTCGACCAGCATCAGATCGGGCTTCCACCGCTTGGCCTCGCGCACCGCGGCGGCGCCGTCGGGGCAGTCCATCACCTGGTAGCCGGCGTTCTCGAGCACGTCGCGGCAGATGGTGCGGATCATGATCTCGTCGTCGACGACCATCACCCGCGGCGCGTGGGCGCGACCGGCTTCGGCGATGAGACGGACGGCGGTGTCGCGGAAGCGGACCGGATCGATCGGCTTCTCCAGCAGCTCGTCGGCGCCGGCGCGGAGGGCGGCCTCGCGGTCGCCGGCGGCACCGATCACGAGCACGGCGGTCTTGCGCGTGTCCGGGTCGTGCTCGAAGATCTCGACCAGGGCCAGCGCGTCGTCCAGGGACTCGCCGGCGTTGATCACCACCAGGTTGGGGTGGCGGCCGCGGGCGATGGTCAGGGCCGAGTCCTGGTCGGCGGCGAGCAGGACGTCGTGGCCGGCGGCCATCAGCAGGCCCTTGAGGATGTAGCTGGAGTGCGGGTCGGAATCGACCAGCAGCACGGTGGCGTTGGTGTCGGCGGCGGAGACGGCAGGGGCGGCGTCGACCGGCAGGCTGATGTCCTCCTCGGATAGCTGCGGCGCGGCCGGCAGGGTGAAGACGAAGCGGGTGCCGGCGTCGCTGGACTCGACCCAGATGCGGCCGGCGTGCGCCTCGATGATCGACCGGGAGATGGCCAGGCCCAGGCCGGTGCCGCCGACGCGACGCGTGGACGACGACTGCAGCTGCTCGAACTTGTCGAAGATCCGCTCGCGGTCTTCGGCCGGAATCGGCTCGCCGTTGTTGAACACCGACACGCCGACGTGGTTGTCGGCCACCGACGGGCCGAAGATCTCGACCTCGATGAAGCCGTCGGTGGGCGTGAACTTGATCGCGTTCGACAGCAGGTTGTTGAGCACCTGGGTGAGCCGATCGGGGTCGCCGACGATGCGGATGTCGCTGGCCTCGAGCGCGAGCTGGATCGCGACGTGCTTGGTGGCGGCGGCGCCGCGGTAGCGTTCGACCGTTTCGCTGCTGAGCTCGTCGAGCGCGATCGGCCGGAACCGCATCGGCATTCGGCCGCGCTCCAAGCGCGCCACGTCGAGCAGGTCGTCGACGATGACGTTGAGCCGTGCGCACGAGTCGCGCGCCA
>Ga0114931_10001351_pt1 | contig 31357 bp, 25 predicted proteins | sample 2SBtaG_FD_89579 | JGI IMG/M metagenome (GOLD analysis project Ga0114931, IMG submission 89579) | Deep subsurface microbial communities from Kolumbo volcano to uncover new lineages of life (NeLLi) - 2SBTROV14_V59a metaG | ecosystem: Environmental > Aquatic > Marine > Volcanic | place: Kolumbo...
CCAGCACGGTCGGCGTCCAGGGCTGCCACCACCGGCTCCGGCGCAAGGTCCCTGACGGCTCCAGAAGTCCTTGGATTCCGGGGATCTGGTAGAAATCGTTCGTGTACAACACGAGCACCACGTCGTCGGGGTGGAAGGCTGGCGTCGCGTCCGCCAGCAGGCGCGCGTAGTTCGCCAGGCCGAACCCGGCCGCACCCCAGTTCAGCGGATCGACGGGCGCCGGCGCGCCACGGGCCTGCCGCGCGAACTCGGCCGTCATCGTCTCGCCGTCGCCCGCGCCGAGGCCCTCGACGAAGCTGTCGCCGACGAACGCGATGCGCCGATGCCCGGCGGTCTTGGCCAGCGTCCACTCGCGGTCGCAGAAGCCATAGCGGTTCGTGGTGCGCGTGAAGGCCGCCCCATCCGGTTCGGACCACCACCACAGCTCGAGATGACCCAATGCCGGAACCGGACCGGAGAGGTGCTCGACCAGTGAGCCGGCGTAGTTCAGGCGCGTGAAGCCGAGCAGTTCGGGCACCGGGAAGGCCCAGCGCACGAAGATCTCGAGCGGGACCAGCAGCAGCGCGGCAAAGACCGCGACCCCGAGTGCGGTCTTCGCCAGGCGATGGCGGAGCGTCCGCGGCGGTGCGGACGTCGGAGCCTCGGTCGGCCGGACGCTCACGCGTGCTGCTGCGCCACGAGCCGGGGGCGGGCGCGCCGCCGCCGCGACGGCGCGATCTTGGGGAACGCCTCGTTCATGCCGCCCAGGAACTGCACCAGCCGGATCGCGTGCAGGCTCAGCACCGGCATCCCGGTCGTCAGCAGCGCAACACCGAGCTGGCGCTCCGGATCGGCCCAGGAAAACGTGTTGGTGAACCCCAGGTGGCCGAACGCGTGCGGATTGTCCGTGCCGAAGAGTGACAGGCGCTTGCCCCCCAGCATGAAACCGAGGCCGTAGCGCAGCGGCATCCCGAGCGTGAGATCCAGCTCCCAGATGCTGTCCTCGGCGGTGGCCCGCCGCACCGTGCGCGGGTCGAAGAGCCGGACGCCCTCGTACTCGCCCTCGTCGAGGAGACACTGGTAGAACGCCGTCAGTTCCTCCGCGGTCGTGATCACGTTCGCGGACGGAATGACGCCGGTGAGGAAGCGCGGATCGTTCGCGAGCCGGACGACCTCTTCGAGCGACAGCCCGAGCGCGCGGCGCAACAACGTCGAAAGCGGCGGCAGCACCGGCGGACCGGTGACCGCGCCGCGCGCCACCCGATCGACGTCCTCGCGCGCGACGCCGTAGCCCATCCAACGGGCTCCCAGAGGCACCGCGATCTTCTCCCGCATCACTTCGCGGATGTCCCGGCCAGTGGTGCGACGCACGACCTCGGCGAGCACGAACCCGCCCGAGATCGCGTGATACGCCAGAAGACGGCCGGGACGGGTCTGGACCCGGGCCTCGCACAGGATGCGATGGACGCGCTCGGGTTGCGACAGCAGGTCGAGGTCCATCGCCTCGCGCGGGAGGTCGGGGATGCCGGCCCGGTGTCCGAGCAGGTGGCGGATGGTGATCCGGCTCTTCCCGTGGCGATGGAACTCCGGGACGTAGTCGCAGACGCGATCGTCGATGTGGAAGACGCCCTCCTCGCCCAGCTTGTGGATGACCATCGCGGTGATGGCCTTCGACGCCGAGAAGATGTTGACCGGCGTATCGAGTTCCATCGGGACCCGGGGCACGTCCTCGGGATCGTCCGGGGCATTGCCCGAGGCGTGCCCGAGACTGCGATTCAGCACGATGTGGCCGCGGCGCCGGATGCAGACCTGGAGACCCGGGTAGACCCCGGTTCGGTAGAGCGCCTGCACCCGTCCCCAGACACGGTCCAGTTCGGACCGGGTCGTGCGCGCCTGCCGCGGCGACGCCTCGTCGCCGACGCGAGTTACCGTGGCCAGGTCTCGTGGGATCCGGCAGCGCGCCAGCATCGGCACCGGTGCACGTGCGATCCATTCGAGGGGGTCCATGCGGTCTCCGACGTTCTCCCGGAGGGTACCGCCGTCGCCGGGAGCGCGCGCGGGGTGACGCGCGCGTTTCGTTGCGCGACCCCGGTGATCGGGTAGCGTCGTCGCGGCATGAGCCCTCCTTCCCGGCTTCCGTCCCGCGGTGCTCCGGAGACCGCGCCGGATGCCCCCGCGCTCCCGTCCGGCGGGCCGCCCTTCCGGGGCGAACGGCCCCGCCTCTCGTGGACGTTGTCGCGCTACCTGGTCGCCGAGATCGTGCTCTACTCGGCTCTCGGTCTGCTCGCGGTCGAAGGCGTGCTGGTGCTGCAGAATACGGCTCAGCATCTGGTGGATCTGTCCGGCGCCGGACCCACGTTCGGCGAGATCGGCGAACTCGTCGGTCTCGTGTCGATCCAGATCCTGGCCTACGCGCTTCCGATCGCGTTCCTGGCCGCGGTGATGGCCACGCTCGGGCGGATGGCGACCGAATCGGAACTCAGCGCGATGCACAGTCTCGGCGTCAGCTTCGCCCAGGTCACACTGCCGATCGTGGTGCTCGGTCTGGTCGCAACGCTCGCCACGTCGTGGCTGATCCACGAGGCGCAACCCGCGAGCCGCCGGAACCTGCTCTCGCTCTTCGGCCAGATCGCGGGACGCGGGGGGTTCATCCAGCCGGAGACGTTCATCCCGTTGGACCGGGCCCGCAAGCGCTTCCTGATGGTCGACCGGCGCGCCGGCAACCGGCTCGGCGGCGTGCTCCTGCTCGACCACACGCGACCCGGACGCCCGCTCACGATCACGGCGGAAGAGGGAACCTTCTCGTACGACGCCGAGGCGTTGACCGGAAACCTGATCCTCGAACGCGGCGAGGTCCACTTCGCCCCGTCGCACGCGGGCGACGACAAGTACAAGCGCATCGGCTTCGACCGCTTCGACTACCCGATCCGGATCGACAAGTTCGTGAGCGGTGCCGACGAGCGGTTGCTGCCGAAGGAGTTGCGGACGTCGCAGATGCTGGACGTGCTCGACTACTTCGACACCCACGGCACCGCGCCTCCGGACGCCCGGGTCACCAAGCGCCGAAAGTACGCGATCCAACTCCACCGGCGCTTGAACCTCGGGCTCTCGCCGATCCTCTTCGCCTTCCTGGCCGTTCCGCTGGGGAGCCGCCGCCGTGCCCGGGCCGGCCGTTCCCATGGCGTCGCCATTTGCGTCGCGCTCACGTTCGGCTACTACGCGGTGCTCACGTTCTTCGTCTCGCTGGTCGAGGACCGACCGCTCCCGATGGCCGTGCTCTGGATCCCGAACGTGGCGCTGCTGATGGCGGGCTTCTGGCTGCACCTGCGCGCACGCCGGGTCCCGCGGTGACGCGCGGCCGCGCCGTCCGCGGTGTCCTCGGCGTGCTGCTGGCCGGGGCACTCACGACGGCGGGGGCGCTCGGATGGATCGCCTGGAAGGTGACGCGGACGGTCCCGCTGCCGCCGCTGCCGGCACCGGCGACGTTCTCGTGGTTCGCGCTCGGCGATACCGGAACGGGCGACGTCGTCTCGAAGGAGCGCCTTGCCCAGCTCGTCGTCGGCCGGACGATGGCGACGCTCGACCACGAGGCCCGCGTCGACGCGCTGCTCTTCCTCGGCGACAACTTCTACCCGACGGGCCTGCTCGCACGGGAGATCGAGACGCGCATTCGCCACAACGTGGTCGATCCCTACTGCGGCTTCGTCGCGTTCAAGGGACCGCTGTCGCCGCGGGTGGCCGGCGGATGCCACCCGGTCCGCGGACGCGACGCCGACGCCCCGGCACTGCTGGCCGTGCTGGGCAACCACGACAAGATCGCGCCCGAGAGCCCGCGCCTCGAACGACAGATCCTGCCCCTCTACGTCTCGAACTGGAAGCTTCCGGCCGACGCCATCCACGTCGAAGCCCTCGCTCCAGGGCTCCAACTCCTGATGGTGGACGCCGACGTCTTTTCCTCCGGTCTCCACCTTTCTGCGCTCGCGGACGCCGCAGCGAAGATGCCGGGACCGTGGCGCGTCCTCGCGACCCACCGCCCGCTGCAGCCCGGCAACGGGCAGGCGGTCGTCAACCTGACGCGCGCGCTCGCGCGCACGGGGCTGCGCTTCCAACTCGTCCTCGCCGGCCACGAGCATTCGCTGGGCGTCGCGACACTGCCGGCGCCGCACGGGTTGCAGGTCATCTCGGGCGGCGGCGCCAAGACGCGACGGCCGCTCGATTTCGCGGGCCGTCTGCTCGCGGTCCAGCAGACCGGATTCGCCCGCATCGACTTCGTACGCGCGGGCGGCGAGGACGCGCGCCTGTTCGCCTCGCTCTACTCGGTTCCACTGTTCGGCCGGGCCGCGCGGATCGGGACCTGGTCGGTCGGTGTCGACAACGACGTCCGGCGCGAGGACCGCGCCGGCGAAGACCCCGCGCCGGACTCGCGCTGAACGCACGCAAAATCCCGCTCGTTCCACCGGATCCGGGAGATCACCCGACCCCGCGGCGGGGTCGCGGTCAGCGTGCGCTCGGCCGCCGCATCGGCAATCACCCCGGTGAGCGTCCCGTCGGACCAGCCGGCCCGTGCGGATGGGAGCCCGGTGCGCTCGAGCAGACGGGTGTAGACGAGGGTGCTCTCGGGAACCACGCCGACCACGGCGAAGTGCCCCGGCGCGTCGCTTCCGGTGCGCGCCTGGCAACTGCGCGCGAAGGTCCGCAGTTCGGCGGCGCCCTCCCAGAGGTCCTGTCCGACCGAGATCCCCACGTAGCCGGCCGCATTGATCGCGGTCACACCCAACGCGAGCGCTCCCAGCCTCCGCACGCGCGCAGGCCCGAGTTCGCGGGTCGCCGCGAGGACGAGCGTCGGAAGTGCGAGGGCCAGCAGCGGAACCGCCGGGTAGACGCGGTCGATCCGCTTCGACGGAACGAACGACATCACCAGGAACCCTCCCAGGGCCGCGAGCAACAGGAAGCGGAAGTCGCTGGAGCGCCAGGCCGCGCGCCGCACACGCGGATGCAGCAGGCCCGCGATCAGCACGATCGACCACGGAAACGCGCGATGCAGGAAGGGGAGCACGTAGTACCAGGGTGGACGGACCTCGAATGCGCGACGCCCGCCGGTCGAGAAGCGTTCGGCGAACTCGCCGACGACCACGCGATCGGTGAAGTCGGGACTCGACAGCATGCCGGCCACGACCCAGACCCCGAAGAGGGCGGCCGGCAGCAGCCACGGCCACGCGCCGCCGAGATCCGGCCACCCCCGCTCGCCGCGATGGACGAAGACGAGCGCCGCCAGCGCGGGCAGGACGAACGCGAGGAAGACGGGGCCCTTCGTGAACCAGGCGGCCGCCATCACGAGCCCGAGCGCGAAGCGCTCTCGGGGCGACAACGGGCGCGCCGACCGCGCGGCCCGCCACGGCAGCGCGATCGCGGCGACGCACAACAGCGCCAGCACCATGTCCGTCCGGACCAGGGTCGCGAGGCGGAGCGTCAGCAGGTTGCTTCCGAAGACGATGGCGGCCAGCAAGCCGCCGTCCGGTGGCGCCAGCCGGCGCCCCCCGGCCCAGACGAGGGCCGCCAGCGCGGCGGTGGCCGCGAGCCCGGGCAGCACCCAGGCCACGGGCCAGCTGCCCCACAACGCATGCAGCCACAGCGAGAGCCATGCGACCCCGGGTGGCTTGGTGGCGGGCTGCCCGTCGGGGGTGTGGGGAAACCAGAAGCTGCCGCCCGAGGCGATCTGGAGCGACGCATAGGCCTGCTTGGCCTGGTCCGATTTCTCCAGGCGGAACGGAAGCCCGCGCGCCAGCGCGAGCGCGGCCAGTAGGACCAGCAACGCCGCGGCCGCACGGCGGTTCCAGGGCACGTCCGCCGGAACGGGCGCCGGGTCTGCCTGCGCGGGCGTCCCCCCCTTCCCCACCATCGTCCGCTCCTCCCGCGCGGAGGATGGCAGGAGGCGCACCGAGTCTCCAGCCGCCGCCGCGGCGGCGACGGGGCCTGCAGCCGGTGTCACCTGGGCGTCACGTGCGGGAGGACGATCGGGGCCGCGACCGGTAGCCTCTGCGGCAATTCGTCAACGGCATCGGACGAGCGGGGACCGGCGGGGAGAGGCGTTCTTGCCCGTCCACGTCCCCGCGAGCGCCCCGCCCCCGGTGTGAAGCCGCTCTCGCGGCGTGGAAGATCGATCCGTGGCCCCTTCCCGAGCCCGCCGCCTCCCGGCCCTGAAGCGCGTCATGGCGCCCGAGGTCACCGCCTGGCAGTTCGTCCTCGCGGTGGCGGCCTTCCTGCTGGTCTTCGACAACGCTCCGCTCTGGCGCGGGATCCTGGACGCAGCAAGTCCGGCCACGCTGGCCGACGGCGTCTTCCTCGCCTCGATCGGGGTGGTGTTGCTGGTGGCCTTCAACCTGCTGGGCACCGCGATCGCGCTGCCATACATCCTGAAGCCGGTCACGATCGTGGTCCTGCTCACCAGCGCGGTGGCGGTGCACTTCATGAGCGCCTACGGCGTGATGCTCGACCGCACGATGATGCGCAACGTCTTCGAGACCGACCCGGCCGAGGTCTTCGAGCTGCTGAACGCCGGGCTCGTCGGACACGTACTCGTCCTCGGCGTCTTGCCCGCGATCGTCGTCGCGCGCACCCGGATCCGCTACCGCAGCTTCCGGCACGAGGCGCGCAACCGGATCGCGTTGTTGGTCGCGAGCCTGCTGACGATCGGCGCGACGGCGCTCGTCTTCAACAAGGACTTCGCGATCCTGGGCCGCGAGCATCGCGAGATCCGCTACCTGATCAATCCCACGAACTACATCTACTCGACGATGAGGTTCGTCTCGCGGTCGTTGCAGGCCCCCGCGGCCGAACGGATCCCGATCGGCGAGGACGCCCGGCTGAGCGCGGCCCGCGCCGGTTCGCCGCGGCGCCGGGTCGTGGTCCTGGTCGTGGGCGAGACCGCGCGCGCACAGAACTTCTCCCTCGACGGCTACGAGCGGGACACCAACCCGAGGCTGGCCCGCGAGGACATCATCAGCTTCCAGGATGCGCGGTCGTGCGGGACATCGACCGCGGAGTCCCTGCCCTGCATGTTCTCGCACCTCACGCGCCACGAGTACGACCGCGGGAAGGCCCGGCACTACGAGAACCTGCTCGACGTCGTCTCACGGGCCGGCGTCCACGTGCTCTGGCGGGACAACAATTCGGGCTGCAAGGGGCTCTGCGATCGGGTGGACCACGAGGACGTGGTCACACCGTTCGTCCCGGAACTGTGTCGAAGCGACGAGTGCTACGACGAGAAGCTCATCGATCGCCTCGACGATCGCCTCGGCGCGATGGACCGGGATGCCCTGATCGTCCTCCACCAGCGCGGCAGCCACGGGCCGTCCTACCACCTCCGGGTGCCCCCGGCCTTCGAGGTGTTCCGGCCGATCTGCGCGACCAACGACGTCCGCAGCTGTTCCACCGAGAGCCTGCTCAACGCGTACGACAACACCATCCTCTACACCGACCACGTGCTCGCCGAACTCATCGGCTTCCTGCGCGCACGGACGGATCGCTTCGACAGCGTGGTGCTCTACGCCTCGGACCACGGCGAATCGCTCGGCGAGAAGGGTCTCTACCTGCACGGGCTGCCGTACTGGATGGCGCCCGACGAACAGACCCACATCCCGATGATCCTCTGGCTCTCCGACGCGGAGCGAGGAGCGCTCGAACTCGACCGGGGCTGCCTCGAGGCGAAGGCCGACACCCCCGTCTCGCACGACAACCTCTTCGACTCCATCCTGGGCGTTCTCGGCATCGAAACCAGCGTCTACACCCCGGAACGGGACCTCTTTGCGTCCTGCAGGACCGCTGCGGGGTCGCCGGCATCCGGCGAGATCCCCGCGAAGGCGGGCGCTCAGAGGCCGGGATCGACGCCCGTGAGCGCGACCGAGAGATCCCAGAGGCGGCGGGCGACCGCGGCGTCCCGGCTCGCGGCGCTGGGCTTCGCGAGGACGGGCGGACCCGACATCCCGAACGCCCCGCCCGGGCCGTAGTAGCGGCCGCCTTCGGCGGACGGGTCCGTCGCCGCGCGCACTGTGGGCAACGCCGCCTGCGGCGGGTCGTGCGCAAACAACCGGGTGACAGTCGTCAGCACCCGCATCCAGGCGGGGAAGTCGCGCGAGAGCCCGGTCTCCGAGACGCCGGGGTGACAGGCGAGCGCGATCGTGCCGCTGCCGGCGGCTTCGAGCCTCCGCTGGAGTTCGTGGGTGAAGAGCAGGTTGGCGAGCTTGCTCATCGCATAACGTCCCATCCTGTCGTAGCGCCGGGTCGCCTGGGGGTCGTCGAAGTCGATCCGTCCGGCGACGTGGGCACTGCTGCTGACGGTCACCACACGGGCCCCCGCCGTCTCGGCCAACTTCGGCAGCAACCTTCCGGTCAGGGCGAAATGGCCCAGGTGATTCACGCCGAACTGCGACTCGAAGCCGTCGGCGGTCTCGCGCCGCGGCGGCATCATGATGCCGGCGTTGTTGATCAACAGGTCCAGCCGGGCCCCGGCCGCCACGCGGTCGGCGGCCTCGTGCACCGCGTCGAGACTGCCGAGGTCGAGCGGCAGAGGGCTCACATCGGCCTCGGGGTGGCGCTCGAGGATTCTCTTCCGCGCGGCCTCGGCGCGCTCCGGGGAGCGGCAACCGAGCAGGACCCGAGCGCCGCACCCGGCCAGGACCGCGGCCGCCTCCCAGCCGATCCCGCTGTTCGCCCCGGTCACCAGGGCGGTGCGGCCCGACTGGTCCGGGACGCTGCGCGCCGTGAAGGGCTCAGCCATCCCCGGTGTCCGGCGCGTGCGTCGGGGTCAGCGCTTCGAGCGCGTATTCGGGCTTTCCCTCGGCCGCCATCTCGAAGAACGCGGGGCCGAACGGGTTCTCGCCCAGGATCGGCAGGGAGCCCCGCCGGATCGTCCAGTCGAGCGGCGCCAACCGGCCCGCTCGCTCGAGGTGCACCCGCGCCGCGGACTCCGACCCACGTTGATGGAGGTACCAGCCCAGCGCCCGCTCCGCGCGGGCGAGTTCGCTCTCTTCGCTCGGCGCGGGTTGTAGCCGTCGCACGTCCTCGGCATCGAGCGCGCCGGCGCCGGTACGCACCCAGTCCCGGATCATCTCCAGGTACGGCGCCGAGAGCTTCTTCGTCACCTCCGCGAAGGTGTCGGTCCCGAACTGCGAATCATGGGGCCGGCAGATCCGCCCCTGCTCGTCGATCCAAAGCATCGTGGGCACGTTGGTGATGTGGTAGAGCTCGGCCACCCGGTGACCGGTATCGATCAGGCTGGGATGGGTCGGAGCAGCGGCCTCGATGAACGGACGCGCATCGTCGGCGGATCGTTCCAGCGCCACCGTGATCGGCACGAACCCGTCGTCGCCGAGTTCCTCGTGGAGCGCCTGCCAGACCGGCAGGTCCTCGCGGCAGCCTCACCAGCTCGCGTAGACCACCAGCAGCACCTTCTTGCCGACGTGGTCCGAAAGCGAGTGCATCTTCCCCGCGAGATCGGGCAGCGTGAAGTCCGGCGCAGCGCGGCTCGCGAGCCGTGCGCTGCGATCCGCCGGCGCCTCCGCCAGGGCCGCGGCGCCTTCGGCCGGATCGACGGCCAGCGGGCGGCCGAGGGTGCGGGCCAGCGCGGCGAGATCCACGCCGCCGTCGGCGCGCAGCGCGTCGGCGTCACGCACCGGGATGCAGATGTCGCCGCGACACAGTCCCTCGTCCTTCCACTCCCACCCGAGCACGGCCGGGCCGCCCGGGAGCACCACGGCGCCGTCGCGTACAATGGCCTCGGTCTCGATCACGCGGCCCTGGTCGATCAGCCGGAACGGTCGGTTCATGCGGATGCCTCCTGCGGCGAGGCTAGCCGGCTTCGGCCGCACGGGCCGGCCGCCTGCGCCGAGCCGTCGGGCCTGCGGTTCCGGGTCGGGGCTCCGGGCGGCCCTGCCTCAGCGCGATTGCCTCTCGCGCCGCGGCACGGTGGACAACTCCTCGAGCCACGGCATCGCGGAACGGCACCAGAGCTGGATCCGGGGCGGGAGCGCGGCGCGCTGCGCCAGGACTCCGACGCGCACGCTGTAGAAGCGCGGGCCGTCGCCTCCGCCGGGGACTCCCCAGACATGGGTGCCACAGCGGGCGCAGAAGGCGAGGTCGCGGGCGGCGCCGCTCTCGGCCGTCTTGCGGTAGATCGCGGGTTCCCCGCGGCGCAGTCGGAGATCGGCCTCGCGCACGAACGTGCTGGTCCGGAACGCCGAGCCCGAGAACGTCTGGCAATCGCTGCAGTGGCAGATACCGACGCGCTCCGGGTCCACCTCGGCCTCGAACCGGATCGCCCCGCAATGGCATCGACCGTCGACCTGCATCGGGAGCCTCCGACCAGCGACGATGTGTGGACGGCCGGGCTACCGTCGGGCGATGCCGCCGAAGTGGACCCCCAGTGTCGCCGACCGGGAACCGGTCCGGAAGGGCCGTACGGACCCGGTCTGCAGGTGAGCCGTGCTGCCCGAAACCGCCGCTGATCCGACCACGACCGAGCGCACCGACCTAGCCTGGACCGCGGCACCGGTACCGGCGCTCCTGCGCCTGGCCTGGCCGATCGTGCTGTCGATGCTCTCCGCGTCGGTGATGACGCTCATCGACACGCTCTTCGTGAGCCGCCTCGGAACCTGGGCGCTCGCGGGTGTCGGCCTCGGCGGCATGGTGTCGTTCAGCATCGTGTGCTTTCCGATCGGCTCGCTCGGGGCGGTGAAGATCCTCGCATCGCAGGCCGTCGGCGCCGGACGCACCGAACGGGTCCAGCGCTACCTGGGCGCCGGCCTGGTGCTCGCGGTCCTGATGACGGCCGTCTGCGCGACGCTGGCGATCGCCGCGAGCGAATGGATCGGCCACGCCGCGGCGTCCGAGGAGACCGCGGGTGCCGCACGGACCTATGTCCGGCTCGTCGCGCTGGGAATCCTGCCGATGCTGGTGCGGATCTCGATCGAGCAGACGCGCCTCGCGGTCGGCGACTCGCGCTCGCCGATGGCGGTCGCGCTGCTGGCGAACATCAGCAACGTCGGCTTCAACTACACCTTCATCATCGTCCTGGACTGGGGGGTCGCCGGAGCCGCTTATGGGACCGTGGCGGCCAACGTGGTGGGCTGCGTCGCGATGGCCGCGGTCCAGGCGCTCCGGGGCTTCCGCGTCGCCGGCACCCGCCGCGCCGACATCGTCGCCGCGTGGCGGCTGGGGGTCCCGACCGGGCTGCAGATGCTGCTCGAGATGGGCGCCTTCACGATGATGGTGGTGATGCTCACCAACCTGAGCGACCTCGACGGCGCCGCCAACCAGATTGCGATCCAGGTCATCCACTTCGGCTTCATGCCCTGCGTCGGCATCGCGGAAGCGGCCTCGATCCTCGTCGGCCAGGCCATCGGCGCGAACCGGCACGACCTCGTGCACACGGTCGCGCGCGGCGCGCTCGGTCCCATCTTCGCCTTCACGGCCGCGGTCGCGCTCGTCTTCGTGGCGGGGGGACCCTGGATCACGTCCCAGTTCACGACCGATCCCGATCTGGTGGCCCTGACGACCCGACTGCTGCTGGTCGCGGCCGCGTTCCAGATGGCCGATGGCGCCAACATCCTGTCGCGCTCGGTCCTCCGCGGCACCGGAGACGTCCGCTTCTGCGCCACGTACGGCGTGCTGATCTCCTGGGGCCTGACGCCGCCGCTCACCTGGTGGCTCGGATACGAGATGGGGATGGGCGCGTTGGGCGGGTGGCTCGGGCTGCTGATCGAGATCGGAATCGGTGCCGCCGTCTTCTGGACCCGCCTCCGCGGCACCCGCTGGCACTTCGCCGCCGACCGGACGCGTGCCGAGGCAGCCGGATAGCACAGCACGCCCTCTCGGGACCCCGAGGCCGTGACGCACCCGTGTGCGCTCCAGCGTCGTCTCCCGGCGACACCGCGGCTTCAGTCGGCTCGGCCTTCCGCCGATACGGCCTCCATGGGGACCCCCAGGCGCCAGGCCGGATTCAGCCTCGTCGAACTGGTCATGATCGTCGTGATCGTGGGCATCCTCGCCAGCGTGGCGATTCCGATGCACCGTGCGTATCAGCTGCGCTCCAAGAGCGCCGAAGCGGCGACCAACATCGCCGGGATCCAGCTCGCCGAACAGGCCTACTACACCGAGTCGGGCCTGTTCCTGGACATCCCGCCGCATCCCGCCGCGATCCCGGGGACGCGGCCCGTGCCCTTCAACCGCGCGGCCCCGGGCTTCGACGAGATCGGATTCGCGCCGGAAGGCAACGTCTACTTCTCGTACGGCGTCGCGATCAGTGCCGACGGGCTCGGCTTCACCGCCGACGCCGGCGGCGACCTCGACGGCAATGGCATCGTGCAGTTCTGGGGCTACACCCGGGCGGACGGCGCCGGAGCGATCGTGCCGGGCAAGGTCGGATGCAATGCCGCCGCGCTCGTCCCCCAACAGATCAGCGCCTGCGACCCCTCCCACGGGCGCTCGGTCTTCTAGCCGGGTCCGGAGCCCGTGGCCACGAAGGAACCCGCCGCCGGACCCGGAGCGCACGAGACGGGCCGCACCGCAGAGCGGTCCGAATCCGGGCTGCGCGCCTGCGCCCAACGATCGAGGGGCCTCGGCGCGGTGTGGGCCCTCCTCGAGGGCTTCGACGCAGCCGCCCACGTGCCCCATGTCCCGAAGACGCTCGGGGCCGCCCTCGCGGACCTCGAGGCGCTGGCCGCGGTCCCGCCCGCGCAACGCGACACAGGCCGCCTCCTCGAGCTCGAGAAGCTCCTGGACGCGGTCGAGCAGGAGCTGTGCGACCTCGCCTTCGAGATCCCGGTGCCGCAGCTCCGCGCCGCGATCGCGGGACGGGCGGCGCGGCCACGCAGGGCGCTGTTGCACCTGCTCGACGTGATGCTGCTCCCCGAACTCCACGGACACGACGGCTGGGCCGGCCGCTTCAGCGCGATCGACCTCGTCATCACCCTGCTGGCCGCCGGGCCGGCCGGGGGCGAAGGGAACGAAGAGGAAGTGCACAGCGACCCGGTCGGCCTCACCGAGCGGCTCGCGGGATTGTGCGACCGCGCCGCCCGGGAGATGCCGGACGCCGATGTAGCGGCCGCAGCGGCCGCGTTCGACGAAGCGACCGCGAGCGGTTCCGGCCAGGCGCCGGACGAGGCGCGCATCCAACCCCTCCGCCGCCGGAAGCGGGAGCTGGGCCGGATGTTCTTCGCACCCGCGATCCTCCGCGCCGTGGTCGGCTACAACGCCGCGCTCTCGCGCGCGCTCGCCCGCGGTGCCTACGATTCGCGCGAGTTCGGGAGCCCCTCCGGGGGTGCGGGCGGAACTCGCGACGACGGTTCCGTGTTCGCGAGCGACGCCCTTCCGCGCCTCGGGGCCTCGCTCGCGCGCCGCCTCGCGAGCGGCCCGTCCGGCGCGAACGCGATCGACCGGATCGTCTCGGCGCTCGACCTCGAATCGCTGGACGCGACCGCGCGCGAAGCACTCCTCGCCCCCGACGTCGGTCGATCCAGCAACGTCGTCGGCACCGCAGTGCTGGTGGGCCTGCTCTGCCGCGCTTCGCACATCCTGGATGGCGAGTTTCCCGCGGTGGGTCTGTCTCCGAGCCTCCTCGCCACCGACTGGGTGCGCGAGGTCGACGCGGCGCTGAAGCAGGAACTCAACCGGCGCATCCTGAACGACGGCTACGAATCGGCGCAGCTGCTCTCGCAGCTCCGCAACACCTTCCTCTATACGCTGATCACGGACGAGCATCGACAACAGCGCCGCCCCGTACCGGCCGCGCCGCCCGCGGACGGACAGTTCTCGGCCGTGAACCGCGAAGCCCGCGACATCACCCGGCAGGCGAAGGCGGGCGAGGAGATCGCTCGCAACGCACCGGGCCCCCGATGGCAGCGAATCCCGTGGCCAGGGCTCGGGCGTTCCGCGCTCGCGCTCGGCGTCGCCGCCCTGGCCGGATGGGCCGCGTGGCAGCTCTTCTTCGGCAGCGCGTTCGACGGCATGAGTCGCAGCGAACTCGCGGCCCTGTCGCCGTTGCTGGCCGACGGCGGCCGGAACGCGGACGGTCTCGGAACCGCCTTCGTCGGGACCGTGACGGAGCGCTGGGGGGAACTCGCAGAAGAGCAGCGCCGCAACGAGGCCGCCGCGATTGCCGCCGCTCTGCGGGAAGCCGGCGTGCGCGACATCATGATCTACGACCGCAGCGGCCGTGTCCGCATCCAGGCGCTCGGCGAGCGCGCGGCGCGGATCTTCCCGTCCGCACCGGCGCGTCCCGGCCCCGGCAGCGGACCGGCAGATCCCGAGACCGACACGCCGACGGACTAGCGTTCCGGGCGCGCCGCTCGCTGACCGTTCGCTCTTCGCGTCAGGGTGCAGTCACCGCGTGCCCGATCATCCGCGTGCCCTCGAAGACGGCCTTGTCGAGGACGTTGCGCTCGTCGACGAACACGAAGTCGAACTGCTGGTTCTCGTTCACGTCGCGATGCAACATCACGATGAAGGCATCGCCCGCTCGTGGCGCCGGATCCACCGTGATCGGGACGCTCCGGTGCCGGCCGTCCGTCAGGTAGGTGGCGCCGACGTAGATCTCGCCCGCGGGCTTGCCGTCCCGGAACGGATGCATCACCAGCCAGCCGTTGCCGTCGATGCGGACCTCGGGGAACGAGAAGGTCGCGCCGTCGCGGGTCATGCCCTCGGTCACGATCCAGTTGGCGTCGCCGTTGCCCATCGAGAACGGCGGGGGCGGGCCGGCGCAGGACACGAGCACGAACAGGGAGAGGGACAGGACCGGTGCGAGACGGTGGGTCATCGATGCCTCCAGGCTGGCCCCCAGATTATCAAGGATCGGCGGTCGCGAAGCCGCCACGCGCCTCCGATGCGATCACGAGGGGATTTCACCCCCTTTCTCCTGGTCTCCTTCCGCGCCCTGCGGGGATCGGGTCCGGCGGATTTCCCGCACCGCGGACGGGTCATCGTGCGCACAGTTGTTACAATGGTGGGCGAGAGAACTCCGATCGGTTTCCGGGGGCGTCTTTTGCGTCCCCTTGCTTCCCGTCGAAATCACTCCATGATCCCAGGGACCGGAGACCAGAGTGTCTCCAAGGAACTGGGACCATCCCATGCGACGGGACCTCGTCCGGACAGTCCGGACTCGCGACCGGAGCTGTTCGCAGCCAGCGAATTCCATTGAGCTGCGAGGAACATTCCCTTTGGGCAACAAGATCTATGTCGGCAACCTTCCCTTCTCCGCCACCGATGACGAGGTCCGTGACCTCTTCGGTCGGCACGGCACGGTGACGTCGGTCAACCTCATCACCGACCGCGAAACGGGCCGCCCGCGCGGCTTCGGATTCGTCGAGATGGGCGACTCCAGCGAAGCCAGCGACGCGATCCGCGCGCTCGACGGCACGGACATGGGCGGCCGCCCGCTCCGCGTCAACGAAGCGCAGGACAAGCGCGGTGGCGGCGGCGGCGGTGGCTACCGCCGTTAGTCCGGACTGAAGCGTCCACGGGGAGGCTCGCGAGCCTCCCCGTGGACGTCGTCGCTCGTTCCCGTTCCCTTTCCGTCGCGAGGTGCCCGATGGCCCAGTCGAAACGAATGTCCGTGCAGAAGCGGCTCCGAGAACGCAAGAAGGCAGAGGCCGCCGCGCTCAAGCGCGAAGAGCGCAACACGCGCGGCAGCGACGAGAACAGTGGCGGCGGCGGTGCCACGGTCGCGGACCGCGAAGCCCTCGAGGGTTACGGCGTGCTGCCGGGACCCGACGAAGACACCGAAGAGTCCTGAGCGCCGGCGGCGGTGCCGAAGCACCGGGCCGCCACCCCCACGCACGCCGGGCCCCACCAACGGACGGAGCCCGCGGCACGATGCCGCGAGCGCCCCGCCCGGACGTGCGCGGCCCTGCGAGCGGGGGAGCGTCGATGCGGTGGCGGCAGATCGGCCCGCCGACCGCCCATGTCGCCCGGCGTCTACCGTCGGCGACGGCGCGAGCGATCGCTCGTCGGCTTCGAGGAACCGCTGCCGCGCGAACTCGAGCGCCGGCGCCGGCCGCCTTCGCCCCGCGATCCGTTGCGCGTCTGGCCCTGTCCCTGGCCCGATCGCGCCCCGCGGCCCTGGCGGCCGCCCGAGGATCGGGAGGGCGATGCCCCGCCGCCTCGCGGCCCCGCATCGAGGTCCTCGATCGCGAAGCCCGGAACCGTCCGCCGCTCGATCGGTGTCCCGAGCACGCGCTCGGTGTCGCGCACCCAGTCACGGTCCTCGCGCGTCACGAACGTGCAGGCCTTTCCACTGGCGTCGGAACGTCCCGTGCGGCCGATGCGGTGCGTGTAGGTCTCGGGCGAGTTCGGCGGATCGAAGTTGATCACGTAGTCGACCCCGGCGACGTCGAGCCCGCGGGCGGCGATGTCGGTCGCCACGAGGACGTCGAAGCGCCCCTCCCGGAACCCGCTCATCGCCCGGTCCCGTTGCGGCTGCTACATGTTGCCCTGCAGCACCACCGCGCGCAGCTTGCGCTTGTCGAGTTGGAGCGCGAGGCGCTTGGCCCGGTGCTTCGTGCGCGTGAAGACGATCGCGGTCTTGCAGTCTTCGCTGTCGAGCAGGTGGTCGAGCAGTTCCCGCTTGTCGCCCTCGCCGATCGGATAGAGCGCGTGCTCGATCCGCTCGGCCGGTGCCGAGTGGGCGAGTTCCACGACGTGGGGCTCGTGCAGGATCTTGCTCGCAAGTTCGCGGATGGCCTTCGGCATCGTGGCCGAGAACAGCAGGTTCTGGCGCTCCCGGGGAAGGGCCGCCAGGATCTTGCGGATGTCGGGCAGGAAGCCCATGTCGAACATGTGGTCGGCTTCGTCGAGGACCAGGGTCTCGATCTCGGACAGGTCGAGCTTCTTCTGCTGCAGCAGGTCGAGCACCCGGCCCGTACAGCCCACGACGATCTGCGGCCGGCGGCGCAGCGCCTGGATCTGGCGGCTGGCCGCCACGCCTCCGAAGATCGTGGTCGTGTGGATCCGGGTGAACCGGGCCAGCATCCGGATCTCGGTGTCGATCTGCAGCGCGAGTTCGCGGGTGGGAGCCAGGATCAGCACCAGCGGGCCGTCGCCGGGCTCCTCGATCAGCCACTGCAGGATCGGCAGTGCGAAGGCCGCGGTCTTTCCGGTCCCGGTCTGGGCCAGGCCCATCACGTCGCGCCCGTCGAGGCAGGCCGGAATGGTCTCGTCCTGGATCGGACGGGGAGTGTCGAACCCCGCGGCGCGAAGCGCCTTGCGGAGGTTGCGGTCGAGACCGAAGGCGGCGAAGCCGTCTTCGGCGGCGTCCTGGGTCTCAGGACGGTTCTGGACGTCGGGTCCAGCGGTTGCGATGGAAATGGAATTTCTCCGCCGGGCGGGGACCGTTCCTCGGGACCCGCACACGGCTCAGGTCTCTGACCCAGACAACAGGAAAGGGAAAGACTGGGTTCTAGGCAGTGTGACCTCGATCGGGGGACGAGAGGTCCTGTTGTCCACTGCATCGGCTCGTCGTTCGAGCTCGGATGTGCAGGGTTTAGCGGACCTGGCCGCGAAGCGCCCGTGCGCCCCTGCGACAACCGGCGGCCCATGCGGCCTGCTCCCGGCTGCCACGGTACCCTCGTGGCCGGGAGGCCGCGCGGATGCCGTGCATCATCACCCCCGCCGAAGCGACCCTGGGCGCCACCGTCCGGGGCGTCCAGCTCGACGCGCTGTCCGGCGCGGAGTGGGACGAGATCGAGGCCGCCTTCCACGCGTACGCGGTCCTGATCTTCCCCGGCCAGTTCCCGTCCCCGGCGGGACAGACCGCGTTCGGCCTGCGCTTCGGCCCCCTGGACCCGCTCGTGGCCGCGACCGGGACGGTCCCGATCAGCAACCGCCGCGGCGACGGTTCCCTGCGGACGCGCGACGACCCGGTGATGGGCATCCTGCTCGGCAACGAAGGCTGGCACTCGGACAGCTCCTACATGGCCGTCTCGGCCAGGGCCTCGATCCTGTCCGCCGAGACAGTGCCGGCACGCGGCGGCGAAACCGAGTGGGCCGACATGCGCGCCGCCTACGAGGCCCTCGACGCCGCGACCCGGGACCGGATCGCGGGCCGCGCGGCCCATCACTCGCTGGCGTATTCGCAGGAGCGCGCCGGCCACCACGACCCGGGCGACTTCCGATACGGATACGACGAGGACGCGGCGCCGCTGCGCCCCCTGGTCAAGGTGCACCCGGTGACGGGACGGCCGTCGCTGTTCATCGGCCGCCACGCGTACGGCATCCCCGGCCTCGCGCCCGAGACGTCCGAGGCCCTGCTCGACGGCCTGCTGGCCGACGCCTGCCGCCCGCCGCGTGTGCTGACCCATCGCTGGGCCCCGGGCGACGTTGCGGTCTGGGACAACCGGTGCGTGCTCCACCGGGCCCGCCCCTACGACCTCGGCGAGGCCCGTGTCTTGCGCCACACCCGGATCGCGGGCGACCCCGCGACCGAGAGCGGCATGCCTGCCGCTTCCTGAGCGCCGGCTCGGCAGCCGGCAGACCTCCGGCAGGACTGCGCGCCTGGCCGCCACCGCACCCCGAGGGGCCCTCAAGACCCCGCCGCCGCCAACCGACTCGTGGAAGAGCGACATTTCCCGCGGACGCCGCCGCAATCGGCAGCTACTTTTCGCCCCCGGGGAGGGGCTGCGGGGGCCGAAACCGCGACACGGCCACCGACCCCGCGGTCACCAACGCTCTGTTCACACAAGGGAACGAGAATGAGCGACGAGAAGGCGGTCGCCTGCCTGAAGGACTGGAACCAGCGCGAGGAGTGCGCGGAAGCGATGGTGCCGATCATCGGCCGCCTCTTCCGCGAGCACGACGTGATCGTCAAGATCTTCGGGCACTACCTGGTCGGCAAGTCCCCGATCGAGATCCTGAAGGCCCATCGCGCGGCCCGACAGACCGTGGACGCCGGCATCTGCGTCCGCGAGACGCGGCCGCTCCTCGAGGCGATCGGCGAGCTCGATCTGGCACCCGCGCTCGTCGATCTCGCGGCGCTCTCGGCCCGCTTCCGCGCGCGCACCGATGGCATCTCGCTCCACGACTTCGTCGCCGAACAACTCGCCCCGGTCGCAACCGGTCGGCGGCATCTGCGCGAACGGCCCCAGGACGTCGTCCTCTACGGGTTCGGCCGGATCGGCCGGCTGCTCGCGCGCATCCTCGTCGCAAAGACCGGGGCCGGCGACAAGTTCCGGCTGCGCGCGATCGTGGTCCGCCCGAGCAAGCAGAAGGACGATCTCGCCAAGCGGGCGAGCCTGCTGCGCCGCGACTCGGTCCACGGTCCGTTCGATGGCTCGATCACGCTCGACGAGGGCGAGAACGCGATCATCGCGAACGGCAACCTGATCAAGGTCCTCTATGCGGAAGCGCCCGAGAAGGTCGACTATCGCCAGGCCGGGATCGACGATGCGATCCTGATCGACAACACCGGCGTGTGGCGCGACCGCGAGGGGCTCGAACGCCACCTGCGTGCGCCCGGGATCTCCAAGGTCATCCTCACCGCGCCCGGCAAGGGAGACGTGGCGAACGTGGTCTACGGCGTAAACCACGAGATCCTGGCGGACGCTGGCCGCGTGATCTCGGCCGCCAGTTGCACGACGAACGCGATCGTTCCGGTCCTGCACACGATCCACGACGAGTTCGGGATCGAACACGGCCACCTCGAGAGCTGCCACGCATTCACGAACGACCAGAACCTGATCGACAACTATCACAAGAAGGCGCGACGCGGCCGGAGCGCGGCACTGAACATGGTCATTACCGAGACCGGGGCCGCGAATGCGGTGGCGAAGGCCATTCCCGGCCTCGCCGGCCGGATCACGGGCAGCGCGATCCGGGTGCCCACGCCGAACGTCTCGCTCGGGATCCTGAATCTCACGCTCGAGCGGGAAGTGGACAAGGAGACGATCAACGAGCACCTGCGGCAGGCCTCGCTCGAGGGACCGCTGCGCTACCAGATCGACTACACGAACTCGGACGAGGTGGTGTCGTCGGACTTCGTGGGCAACCGCCATGCCTGCATCGTCGACTCGCGCGCCACGATCTCCAAGGGCCGGCACTGCGTGCTCTACGTCTGGTACGACAACGAGTTCGGCTACAGCCGCCAGGTCGTGCGCATCGTCGAAAAGCTGGCGGGGTTGGAACTGCCGGCGATCCCGGCCTGAGCGGCCGGAGACGGCCGCCGGCTCAGACCGACGCAGTGACGCGCGCCGCGAGGTCGCGCCCCAGGATCGCCGCGGCATCGGCGACGAGTTCTTCGAGGATCTCGGCGGCCGGCCGGCGCTTCTTCAGCATGCCCACGGTCTGCCCGGCCGCGTTCATCAGCAACTCGTGGCGACCCGCCTGCTCGATCGAATACTGCAGGTCCCGGATCAGCGCGCCCTGCAGACCCATCGGGAGCGCCCGGAGGCCCGACGCCTCCCAGGCCTCGATGAGCGGGTTCGAGACGTTCCGCATCGTCTTGCCCGAATAGAGCCGGGTGACGACCGTGTCCTCGGCCTCGGCGTCGAGGATGCGCTGCTTCTGGAGATCGGGCTGGTTCGCCTCGTCCGAAACCAGGAACGCGGAGCCGACCCAGGCACCGACCGCGCCCATCGCCAGCACGCCCGCGAGCGCGCGCCCGCTCGCGACGCCGCCGGCCGCCAGCGTGGGCACGGGCGCGACCGCTTCCATCACCTGGGCCAGTAGCGCCAGCGTTCCGATCCGTCCGGTGTGGCCGCCGGCCTCGGTCCCCTGCGCAACCACGAAATCGGCGCCACCCTCGGCGACCTGGCGCGCGGCGCGCACGGTTCCGACCAGCGACAGGATCGGAATCCCGTGCTTCTTCAACACGTCGGCGAACGGCGCGGGAGTTCCGAGACCGGAGGCAAAGACCGGAACCTCCTGTTCGACGATCACCTCCATCTGCGCGCCCGCGTAGCTCTGCCCTTCCGGGATCCACGAGCCGATCGACCCGACCGCACCCGACCGCGGCGCCTCCTGCCACGGGATGCCGAGCTCCTCCGCGATCTTGCGAACGGTGGCGACGTGCTCGGCCGGGAGCTTCGGGGCCGGACGCGGCGCCCGCTCCCCCTGGCCCGCAGACCGCCCGCGCGGCACCAGGAAGTTGGGCGCCAGCAACAGATCCACTCCGAAGGGCTTGTCCGTCAGCGATCGGACCTTCTGGATCTCGGCACGCAGGGCATCCGGCGGATAGGCGACGCCGCCCAGGACCCCGAGACCCCCCGCATTCGAGACCGCGGCCGCGAGCTCGGCGGTGGCGACCGGGGCGCCCACTCCGGCCACCGGACCCATTCCGGCCAGGATCACCGGGTACTAGATGCCGAGCCGGTCGCAGAGTTCGGTGCGCAGGACGGGACGGGTCATGGGATCTCCTCCGGGAACCCACGCCGCGCCAAGGCACGGTGGCGGCCGGGCTCCGATCTGGCATGGGACGTGCCATTATACGGTGCATCCCCGCCGACGGAAGCCACCGTCACGCGGCGCCCGAGGAGTCCCGATGACCACCGAACCCGCCCCGTCGATGCTGCAGTTGCAATCGCTGATCCGCGACGACGCGACCCTCGAACTCTCGCTCGCGGAGGTGGGGGTCCCCGCCATCGGCGACGGAGACGTCCTGGTCCGGATCGAGGCGGCGCCGATCAACCCGTCCGACCTGGGCGTCCTCTTCGGACCGGCCGACATCCGCACCGCGCGGCAGGAAGGCAGCGGCGACCGGCCCGTGATCCGAGCCGACGTTCCGGCGGCCGCGATGCCGGCCGTCGCCGCGCGCGTGGGGCACGCGCTCCCGGTCGGCAACGAGGGAGCCGGGACCGTGGTCCGGGCCGGGACGTTGCCCGAGGCGCAGGCGCTGCTCGGCCGGACCGTGGCCATCCTCGGCGGCGCAACCTACGCCCAGTACCGCGCGACGCCGGCGGCCCTGTGCCTCCCGCTTCCCGACGGGACGACGGCGCGGCAGGGGGCCTCGTGCTTCGTGAACCCGCTGACCGCCCTCGGCATGGTCGAGACGATGAAGCGCGAAGGCCACACCGCGCTCGTGCACACCGCGGCCGCGTCGAACCTGGGGCAGATGCTCGTGCGGCTCTGCCAGGCCGACGACGTGCCGCTCGTGAACGTGGTGCGCCGCCCGGAGCAGGTCGCGCTCCTTCGCGACCTCGGTGCCAAGCACGTGTGCAACTCGAGCGACGACGACTTCGAGGACCATCTCGTCGACGCGCTCGTCGAGACCGGCGCCACGCTGGCCTTCGACGCCACCGGCGGCGGCACGCTGGCGGGCCGGATCCTCGCGGCGATGGAAGCGGCACAGACGCGTGGGTCGACCGAATTCAGCCGCTACGGATCGACCACGCACAAGCAGGTCTACATCTACGGCGCTCTCGACCGCGGACCCACCGTGCTGGAACGCGCATTCGGGATGGCGTGGGGGATCGGGGGCTGGTTGTTGCCGCCCTTCCTCCAGAAGATCGGGGGCGAGGCCGCGCAAGCGCTGCGCGAACGCGTCGCCCGCGAGATCACCACGACGTTCGTGAGCCACTACACCCGCGAGATCACGCTCGCCGAGGCCCTCGATCTGGACACGCTGCGCGCCTACGGACGCCAGGCCACCGGCGAGAAGGTCCTCGTACGGCCAAACCCGGAATCCTGAGGCAGCGCCCAGGGCAGCGGCGCCGACCTCAGGTCAACGCACCGGCCGCGGCAAGCTCGGCGATCTCGTCCTCGCGGTAGCCGAGCAGCTCCCGCATCACCTCGAAGCTGTGTTGGCCGATCGTGGGCCCCGCGTGCGTCGGGCGGGCCGGGGTCTTCGAGAAGATCGTCACCGCGCCGTCGTACCGCATCGGTGCGAGTTCGTCGTGGTCGAGTTCGACGAAGAAGCCGCGCGCCGCGAGTTGCGGATCGTCGTGGAAGTCGGTCGCCCGGAGGGGGACGTAGGCCGGTACCCCGGCCTTGCGCAGCGCATCGGCGGTACCGAAGGCCTCGCGTGCGGCGCACCACCCGGCGAGCGCGGTATCGATCTCCTCGCGGTGCGCGGCGCGGTCCGCGAACGATCCCAGACCGCGGTGCGCGGCGTCGATCGCGGCCACGGCCGGAACCACCGAACACAGCGCATCCCACTGTGCGGCCGTCCGCACCTCGATCGCGAGGTAGCGCTCGACATCGGCCGCCCGGTACACCCCGTGCGGGCAGCCCCAATCCGACGCATGCCCGGCGCGCTCGAGGACCCGCCCGTTGCGGGCGGCGTCGAGCACCATCGGCGCGAGGAAGTGGATGGACGACTCGATCTGCGAGAGGTCGATGCACTGGCCCTCGCCGCTGCGGTCGCGGTGGTAGAGCGCGGCCCCGAGCGCGGCCAGCCCGTACCGCGGCGAGATGAAGTCCGTGTACGCGCCCCACGGCGCCTGTGGCTTGCGGTCGGGCCAGCCCGTGATGCCGACGAAGCCGCCGAGTGCGGCGCCGTGGAGGCCGAACCCGGTGTGTGCGCGTTCGGGTCCGGTCTGTCCGCGCATGCAGGTGTAGAGCATCACCAGGTCCGGGTTCGTCTCGCGCAGGGTCTCGTAGTCGATGCCCAGTCGTTCCGCGGTCCCGGGCGTGAAGTTCTCGACCACGACATCGGCCCAGTCCGCCAATCGGCGCGCGACCCCGCGCCCGGCCGGGGTCGTGAAGTCGAGGGCCAGACCCAGCTTCGACTGGTTCATGTTGGCCGCGGTGTGGCCGGTGCGGACGCCGGGAACGCCATCCTTCCACGGCGGCAGGAAGCGCAGCGTGTCGATGCGGTTCTCGGTCTCGACACGCACCACGGTGGCGCCGAGGTTCGCGAGATCCTTCGTGATCAAGGGCCCCGCCGCGATCCACGAGAAGTCGGCGACCTTGAGGCCCTCGAAGACCGTGGTCCGCGGCTGCGGGATCCGCGCGGTCGGGACCGCCGGCACGCGTTCGGTCACAGCGGCCAGGGCCTGGTGTTCGCCCAGCCGGGGCGCCGACGCCCGGTATTCGATCGGCGTCCGCGACAGCCGCGCAAACGGCCCGGGAAGCAGATCGCCATCGACCTCGGTCCAGAACTTCCGGGCCGCGAGTTGGGGATCGGCCAGCAGGTCGGCAGCGGTGTTCACGGGCGCGATCAACCACTTCTGCGCCACCGCCTGCGCGTGGATCTCGGCCTTGGTCATCGTCCGCAGATACGCCAGGAACTGGTCGAGGCCACGCCGTGCACGCTCGAGATCGAGCGTGCCCTGCTGCAACTGCTGGATCCAGGTCAGCCAGTCGACCTCGCACAGGTCGGGGTCGAGCCCGCCCTGCTCGCCGATCCAGGTCATCGCGGCGTCGAAACCGAACGCGCCCTGCGCGCCGAGCACGAGGACCATCACCACGAAGCCGTCCTTGCACGGTTCGATCACCGGCAGCGTCAGCCCCGGGACGATCTCCTGCCCGGCGCCCCGCTGCGCGCGGTCCTCGCCGAACCCCGGCGGATCCTGGCCGAACGCGGCGTAGTCGGTCACGTACATCAGCGCCCACAGCACCGCGGCCTGGGCCGAGACGTCGAGGTGTTGTCCCTCCCCCGAGCGGTTCCGGGCGTGGAGCGCCAGGATCGCGTCCGCCGCGGCCTGGACCCCGGCGTGGTGCGCGGTCTCGGGGAAGCCGACCGGGATCGGCGGACGGTCGCCGTCGCCCTGCATGTTCAGGAGCCCGCCCGCGGCAGCCAACGTCAGGTCGGTGGCGGGGTCGTGCGCGTACGGTCCCGTCTGCCCGAAGGGCGAGACCGAGACGTACAAGAGCGCCGGGTTCAGCGCGGCGAGATCCTCCGGGCCCAGGCCGCGGTCCGCCATGGATCCGGGCTCGAAGGACTCGATCAGCACGTCGGCGCCGCGCGCGAGTGCCCGCAGCGCGTCCCGCCCGGCGTCGGTGGCGAGATCCAATACGAGACTCTTCTTGCCGAGGCCCCAGACGCGCCAGAAGAGCGACATCCGGCCCGCGTCGTCACGGGGCTCGGGATCGAAGGGCGGCACGAAACGCGACGGACACCCGCCGGGCGGCTCGATCTTCAGGACCTCGGCTCCGAGGTCCGCGAAGACCCGGCCCGTCGCCTCGGCCAGCGGCGTCGCGAGGTCGAGGACCCGGATCCCCTCCAGTGCGCCCGTGCTCATGCTTCCTCCTCGGGCCCGGCCCGTCACCCGGGCGGCGTCGGCGGCCGGTCGAGCGAAGCCGCGTAGGGATCGTGCGCCGCGTCGCGATGCCAGGTGTACTCGGTCAGGACCGCCACGTACTCGGCGAAGGCCGGGCCATGGAGGTCTGCGATCACGGCCAGGGCCATGTCGGTGCCGGCCGAGACCCCCGAAGACGTGACGAAGGGGCCGTCGACCACCCAGCGTGCGGCCTCTTCCCAGACGACGCCGTCGCTCTGCGCGGACGCCAGCCGGAAGAAGATCTTGTTCGAGGTGGCGCGACGCCCCTCGAGCAGGCCCGCGCGGGCCAGGATCGCCGACCCCGAGCACACCGACATCGTACGCTTGGCCGTCGCGGCGCGCTCGCGGAGGAAGGCGAGAAGGGGCTCGTTCGTGAGCGCCGCCAGCGTCCCGACTCCCCCCGGCACCAGCACGAGATCGAGCCGCGGACAATCGTCGAAGGCGTGCTCGGCCACGGTCTGCGGGCCCTGGGAGGAAGCCACCGGACCCCGGTGCTCGGCCACGGTGACGATGCGCACCCGCTCCGGCCCGAGCGTGCCAAACATCTCGAGCGGCCCGTAGAGGTCCAGGAGTTCGAACCCGTCGTAGAGGAGCGCCCCGAGCGTCCGCGGCTTCCGTCGTTCCGGCATTGCGGAACCGTAGTCTCGCCGGTGCCCGGCCGCCCGTCGTGCGCGACCCCCGGAAACGGCTAGCGTCCGCGGCCGTGACGGACCCTGCCCTCGCCATCGATCGCGTCTTCGAACTCGAGCCCCACGGGCCGGACACCTTCCTGGGCGAGAGCCCGGCCTATCCGTGGGGGCGCATCTATGGCGGACTGGTGATCGCGCAAGCGCTCTGGGCCGCCACCCAGACCGTGCGGCCCGAGCACGCGGTGCATTCGCTCCACGCCTACTTCATCCTGGGCGGCGATCTCGGAGAACCGGTCCGCTACGAGGTCGACCGCGTCCGCAACGGCCGCTCCTTCACCACGCGCCGCGTGCTGGCGCGCCAGAGCGGCGGCGCGATCCTGACGCTCGCGTGTTCGTTCCAGCACAGCGAGGAGGGTGCGGAGACCCAGACCTCGACATTCCCGCCCGGAGTTCCCGCGCCCGACGACAGCGCGATCGAACCCGATGCCGGCATCGACCGGATCGACCTGACGAAGGACCGGAGTTCCCCGCGCTCGCGCATCTGGGCCCGCTTCCCGGTCGCGCTGCCGGACGACCCGCGCATCCACGCCTGTGCACTCGCCTACATGTCGGACGAGAACGCGATGGACGCGGTCTGGAAGTCGCACCCGATCGATCCCGAGCGCGAGGACGCCGAATCGATGGGCGCGAGCCTCGACCACGCGGTCTGGTTCCTGCGGCCGGTCCGCGCCACCGATTGGAACCTGATCGACATGACCAGCCACGGCATCGTGGGGTCGCGCGGGCTGGCGACCGGTCCGGTCTTCGGCCGCGACGGAACGCACGTGGCGACCATCGCCCAGGAAGGGCTGCTCCGCGTACGCCGGAAGCCCTGACGCGCGGCTTTCCGCGGCCCTCCGACCCATGGACGAATCGCCCGGGACCCCGTTCTCGGGGCCCCGGGCGATCGGGTTCTCGCTGGCCTTGCGCCGCTACTCGTCGCCGAAGCGATAGGTCACCGTCAAGCCGTAGAGCCGGCCGTTGCTGACGAAAGCGGAGAGACCGTCGCCCCCGACCGCGGCTCCGTCCGACAGCTGGAACACGGAGTCGAAGTTCCCGGCGACGATCGTGTCGGTCAGGTTCTCGCCCCAGAACATCACGGACCAGCTCCGGTCCTCGCTCTCGAAGCCGAACTGGGCGTTGATGTTGTAGAACGCGTCCTCGAACTTGCGCGGATCCAGGTTCGCGCCGGTGTTGCGCCGGCCCCGGTAGAGGACGTTTCCGCTCACGACGAAGTCCCAGTCGGAGTCCAGGATCGGGAAGTTCCCGATGAAGCCGAACGAACCGGACCAGGCGGGCGCACCGTTGATCCGATTTCCCTGGAGACCGAACTCCTCGGCCCCCGGATCGAGATGGAGCTCGTCGCCGTACCGCGTGTCGGCGTAGGTCACGCCGAAGGTCGTGATGATGTTCTCGGTGACCGCGAAGGTGCCCTCCACCTCGACGCCGCGCGCCTTGACCAGCGGGACGTTCGTGATCCGGAAGAAGAGGCCCGTGAACGTGTTCAGCTGGTAGTTGATGAACTCGGTGTGGAAGATCGCGGTATTCACCGTCAACCGGCCGTCCATCCAGCGGCTCTTCAGCCCGAGCTCGAAGTTGTTCGTGAACTCGGGGTCGAACATGCGGCCGTCCGCAATGATCGCGCCGAAGCCACCGAGCGGAGCGCCCAGTGAATTGCCCGCCAGTTGGAGGTTGATCGCCGGGTCCATCTGGTCGGTGGGAATGATGGCCTGGAGCGAGCCGGCATCGCTGTTCCAGCCCCCGGACTTGAAGCCGTGCGCGAAGCTGAAGTACGCGCGGTGTTCGTCCGTGATCGCCCATCCCAACGACGCGAAGAAGCTCCAGTCGTCGTTGTGGAAGGAATCCTTCCAGCCGAAGTTGTCGCAGGTCGCTACAAACGCCTGCCGGAGGAGGAGGAACGGGTTCCCGAAACACCCCGTGTGGTTGTCGATCAGCGACACGTCGAGATTCGACAGGTCCGGCTGGAACGGTGCGCCATTGGGATTCTGGCTCGCACCCTTGCGCTCGAGCGTGTATCGGACGCCCACGGTGAGATCGAAGTCCTCGGTCAGGTACAGCGTGTTGTGGGAGAAGAACGCGTAGGTGCGGGTCTCCTGCTTGAAGAGGTTCCGGCTCCCGGTCCCGGCCTGGATCGGCGGGTTGGGGTTCGCGGGATTGCTGAAGACCTGCACGCCGGGGCCGAACGCGATGCCGTCGATCAGGGCCGCGGCCTGGCTCCCGAACGTCACCTGGCTGCGGCTCGTCACGCGCTCGTTGGAGCTGAAGACGCCCACCAGCCAGTCGAAGCCCTCGAGGATGTCCTCGTAGGTTCCGGCGGCCCGGAGTTCGACCGTCCACGTCCGCCACGGCTCGACGACGAACTGCGGCTGCAGGATGTCGACATCGGTGAAGTCGACGTCCTGGATCCGATTCGAGTCGAACTCGCGGTAGGAGAAGAGGCCGGTCACGGTCGCCCAGTCCATGTCGTAGTTGAACTCGGCCGAGACCCCCCAGTCCTTGGTCACCTCCTTGGGATCGAAGTTGAGCCCGACCCGCTGGTCCTTGCGGTTGACCTTGTGGCCGGGCGCACCGCGCACCGAATCCAGGATCTCGCCGAACGACAGCCTGGCGGTGGAGGGATCGTCGAAGAACGACACGAAGGCCGCTGCGGCCGGACAGCACGACTCGTCCTGCTTCGTGTAGTCGGCGATGACGCGGAGGTCGAAGTCCTCGGTCGGCGTGTAGAGGAGCTGACCCTTGATGGTGTAGCGGTCGCGGCCGTTGAAGCGCTTTCCGCCGGTGAATTCCTTGTAGTAGCCGTCGCGCTTGTGGTAGCTGGCGGCCAGCCGGAACGCGAGCACGTCCTCGATGATCGGGCCCGTGACGCTGCCGACGAGCTTCTGCTCGTCCTGGCTGCCCACGGTCGCCGCGAAGTTCCCGCCGAAGTCGAACGAGGGCTTCTTGGTGATGATGTTCAGCGCGCCCGCGGACGTGTTCTTGCCGAAGAGCGTGCCCTGCGGCCCGCGCAGCACCTCGACCCGCTCGAGGTCGACCAGGTCCTGGAAGGCCTGACCGGCCCGGCTGCGGAAGATGCCGTCGATGAAGACGCCGACCGCGGACTCGAGGCCGATGTTGTTGCCGCTGGTGCCCATGCCGCGGATGCGGATCACGCCGCCGTTCGAGTTGGAGTTCGAGCCGCCCAACTGGAGGCTCGGCGAGACCTGCGCGAGGTCCTGGAGGTCCTCGACCCCGCGCTTGGTCAGGTCCTCGGCCGCGAACGCGCTGATCGCGAGCGGCACGTCCTGGATCGATTGCTCCCGCTTGGTCGCGGTCACGATGATTTCGTCGATGCCCTCGTCCGGCGCGTCGGTTTGGGCCCACGCCGGTACGGCGATCGCGAGCGCCAGCAAGCTGAAGACGGCCGTGCGCACAGCAGTCCCCGCGGTCGAGATGCGTTGCATCCAGATTCCCCTCGTATGATTCGCGCGACCGAACGCCGCGCGGACCCCGGGCGATCGGGAACCGGCGAGTCGGGCGTGCAGGTTAGCCGGACTCTAGCCACTGGAACCGGATCCTGGCTACCCGTCCCCGGGTCCCTTCGAACCCGAAAAGCTGACCCCGGTTCACGTTTCCGGCTCCCTGCGACGCACACGGCGGCTACTTTCCGGCCCCATGGCCTCTCCCGCCGCCGCCATCGCTGCGCTCTGGATGGGCCTCGTTCCCGGGCTCTGGATGGCCTGCGTCCCGGCGCGCGGGAGCGCCGACCGGATCACGCGGCTGGCCCTCGCGGCCACGTTCGCGCCAGCGTTCGTCGCCGCGTGGGTGACGGCCGGCGGCGCGCTGGGAATCGATCCGGTCGTTTCCGCGTTGGCGGCCGCCGCGTCGGGGCTCCCGGCCCTGTTCCTGCTTCGTCGCCGCACCGAGGCGGGGTGGCCGGCCACGGCGCCCGCGGTCGCCGCAGCCGGCGTCGCGATCGGGCTGCCGCTCGTCTGGTTGTGCGCGCACTGGCTGCTCGTCCCCGAGTTCCGACTGTTCGGGCGTCACAACCTGATGCACAGCGACATGATCTACCAGCTCGTCCGGGCCCCATGGCCGCCGGAGTCCCCCGAGCTCGCGGGCCGGCCACTCGACTATGGCTGGTTCGGCCACGGCTTCCACGCAGCCATCGGACTGCTGGCGGACCGGCCGCCGACGGCAACGTTCCCGTGGAGCAACGCGTTGTCGCTGGCTGCCACCGCGGTCCTCGTCGCGCGCGCCGCCCAGCGACTCGGCGCTCCACTCGCGGTGGCCGCGCTCGCGAGCGCACTCGCCCTCCTCACCGGGCACGCGGTGCTCGACCCGTCGTTCTGGTGGGAAACCGCCGTGGACGACTCCAAGATCCTGGCCCCGATCACCAAGTTCCTGTTCCTGGACCTGATGCCGGCGTCCTTTCCGCTGCTCGCAGCATTCCTCTGGGCCGCGGTCGCGGGAGAACGCCGCGGAGCACTCGGATCGCGCGCAGTCGGAGCGGCCGCGGCCCTGGCGCTCGCCGCCACCTACGTGGCCGCGGTGCCGGCCGCGCTGTGCGTCTCGGCCGGACTCCTCGCCGCCGGCATCGGCGTCTCGCGGACCGTGGCCAACCCGGTGCGGCAGCACGGTCCCCTGCTGCTCGCGGCTGCCGTGGCACTGCTGGCCGGGATGTGGTGGACGCCATCGGGCCCGGCCGCGCCGGGCGTCACATGGTCACCCGCGATCGGCTGGGACGAGAAGGGGCTCGATACGCTGCTTGGGTTCGGCCCCTGGTGGTTGCTGGCACTCCCGGCCGCGGGCTCCGCGTGGAAGCAGGGCCGGCCCGCGCTCGCCGGGCTGGCGCTGGCCGCCGGCGTGCTGGCCCTGGCCTACCCGGCCCTGCTGGCGCGCAACCTCGAGTACAAGTTCGTGCTCTATGCGCGGCTGCTCATCGCGCCCGGCATTGCGCTGACCCTGTGCCAGTGGCTTCCGGCCGGGCGGGCCTGGGTCACGAGCGGCCTCGTCGCGCTGCTCGTGATGGGCTCGTCGCTGCCGCGCGGGATCGCGCGCATCACGCAGGCGCACCTCGAGAGCGCGGTGCCGATCGACGAGGGCGCGTTCCACCTGCGTTGGGACGACCCCGCGCAGGCGGGGTGGTTGGCCAGCCTGGCCGGAACGCCCGAAGACACGGTCCTCGTCGTCCGCCGCTGCAAGGTGATGCTGGGCGCCCTCGCGGACCGCTCGCTCTACGCCCCCTGTGCGGCCGACGGCCGCGACATCGCGGGCTACACGCTCTGGACGCCGGCCAACCTCCTCCTGTTCCGGGGCCACCTGCAGGCCGTGATCCAGCAGCGGACCGCGACGGTGGCCCAGCTGTTCCGCAGCACCACGCGCCGCCGCTTCGAGGCGGCGTTGGCCGAGATCCGGGCGCTCGGACGTCCGGTCGCCCTGCTCTTCCCGGCCGGCGACACGCTCCACCCCCGTTGGCTGGCCGAGGCCGGGATCGGGCGGGAACGCCACGCG
>Ga0114931_10001352_pt1 | contig 31343 bp, 22 predicted proteins | sample 2SBtaG_FD_89579 | JGI IMG/M metagenome (GOLD analysis project Ga0114931, IMG submission 89579) | Deep subsurface microbial communities from Kolumbo volcano to uncover new lineages of life (NeLLi) - 2SBTROV14_V59a metaG | ecosystem: Environmental > Aquatic > Marine > Volcanic | place: Kolumbo...
ATCTGGAAGAAGGTTGGGAAGAGGGGCTGCCTTCCCCCCTCTCCCTCTGGGGGAGGGGCTGGGGGAGAGGGATTCTTCGCTTGTTCCTGCTCCTTCCTTCTCGCGCTCTACACACCAAGGCGATGCGAGACCATGCGCAAGCTCCGTGCGGGTGTTCACGCGGGCGAGACGCCCGCGCCACCACAGCAGATTGCACTTTGTGCTACTACCACGAACATGAGTACGAACATCGGTATAGGATGGATCACCATGCGAACATTTACACCAATCGCGCTGAGCCTGCTTTGCTTGTCCAGCGTCGCTCGCGCCCAGCCGCTCGAGATCAAAGCCGGCGAGCCGTTCCCGTCGATCACGCTCCCTGCGCTGGAGGACGGATCACCCCGATCAATCCTGGACTATCGCGGACGAAAGGTCATCCTCCATGTGTTCGCGTCGTGGTGAGCGGGATGCAGGCGAATCGTGCCAGTTTGGCACGAGCGGACAAAAGCGTTGCAGGCGTCGGGCGATGTGCAGATGGTCGGCATTATTCAGGAGCAGAATCCTGACCGCTGCACCCTGTTCATGCAGTGGAAACAGATGGGCTGGCCCATCATGGTCGATTCCCTTAATTTGCTGGGGATTGGCGTTGTTCCCTACCACGTGCTGATCGACGAACAGGGTGTCGTGTGGAAGGCGGGCGCCCGGCCGTCAGACATCGAGGCGTTTCTCGCCCAGCCGACCGCCACAACGGACGACCAATTGCGCGCCAAGACCACCACTCCTGACATCGCAACGCTGCGCAACGCCGCCAAGTCAGGCGATGCGAACGACCTGCGCGCGCTGGCGGACGCCTTGTTCATGTGGGGCAAGAAGGGCGCAATAGACGAAGTCATTGCGCTCTTTACGAAAGCGCTGGCAGCAGGCGCAGACGCTGGTTCAACAAACTTCCGCCTTGGCGTCGCTCATCGGCGACGGTTCGAGGGCGCGACGGGCGGCGCCGCTGACTTTGCGCAGGCCATTGCGCACTGGCGGTCGGCCCTTGACGCCAATCCCAATCAATACATCTGGCGGCGGCGCATTCAGCAGTACGGGCCACGCCTTGACAAGCCCTATCCGTTTTACGACTGGGTGAGCAGAGCGCGGGAGGCGATCAAAGCCAGAGGGGAATCGCCTGCGCCTCTGCTCGTTGAACCGCAAGGCGCAGAGCTGGCGACGCCCGAGCGGCGCTTCGCTTCGTCAACTGCGACGCAGGAAAATCCCGATCCTCAGGGGCGCATTGACCGCGATGTGCAGCGGCTGATTCGTGTGAGCCCAGTCGTGGTGGCGAGCACAAACACGAGCGGCGCAACCATGGCGCGCGTGCATCTCATCTTCGAGCCCGACGCGCGCCAGCTGGCTCACTGGAACAACGAGGTCGAGCCGCTCAAGGTGTGGATTGATCCGCCCGCTGGATGGCGTGTGGACGCAAACCTGCATTCGGCGCCCAACGCGCCCGCAGAAGTAAGCACGGAGCAGCGCTCTGTCGAGTTTGAGCTGCAGGCGCCCGCGGACGCCGCTGCGCCAGCGAAAATACGTGCGTATGCCCTTTATTATGTATGCGAAGATCGCGACGGCGTATGCCTCTACCGCCGGCAGGATATTGCAATCGCGATCGATCTTCGAAAGTAGGAATACTCCGCGGCAGCGGAGCCTCTTGTCTTTGGGCCGTTCTCTGCACTGTCCGTGCGGCGCATGTCGTTGCAACGCTCGATCGTTCGCGCAGGTGTAGTGCACGCGCCACTGGCGCGGACGAGAACGAAGAATGTCTCTCTTCGATTCTCTCTCTATCAAAAAACCAGGATAAAAAGCAACGGAGTTTTCGACACGCGACTGTTTGGGCCGGTCGCAGGGTTACGAATCGCGCTCAAGCGCGAGCGGAAAGGGCCGCTGCGGCGTTGGCGGTGCAACCCATGTTTCTACTGGCGGATTGTCCAAAATCGACGGCGCCACGCTGACCATCTCCCTGCCATACACACGCCATTGCACCATGAGGGCGGCCATGATAGCCATCATCACCCATGAGCACACCTCGGCTCGGACGTCCCTGCGCAGTCGATACAGAATGCCCAGCCCAAGCAGGACGAGCGCGACTTTGAACACGATGAGTCCCTCCACTCCGCCAAGCCTCATCACCGCCCGAGCGACGGGGTTGGCTTCCGCAAGGCCGATGCCTCGCAGGTTCGTCACGGTGAGGGAGAGGTCCGCGAGATTGAATAACAGGATGGATGCGAGCAGCACAATGACGCGAACGCTCCGCCGACATGTGCACGTGCGGGGTTTGTGCCCCAGCAGCGTGGCGTCTGTTGTCGTCAGACACGCGGCTCTCCTCCCGCGCGGGAGAGGTCGCACAGGTGGAAGCGCATGCAAGGCGCGCGGATTGCGGGCGCGGATGGTCATAATGGACACCATCGACCTAACTACGAGCGTCGTTCAGCCCGGCTTGCGAACGAACCGACCTAGAATGTGGCGGCTGCGCCAGTTGCACGGGAAGGCGCAACAGTTCCGGACGTCATGATCACTACTACTCCAATTCGGGCCCAAGCGTCCCGTCAGGTCGTACGTCAAACGGGTGGTGTTGTTCCATTGGTTCTTCTTGCGACGTGCGCGCTGGCGATGCTTACCGGGCCATTCCACGCGGGCGCGCAGCTCACCAATCCGGTCTTTGTCGACGACTCCCCCGCAGCGGCGGAAGGACTGTCGCGGGCCCGCGCAATGGCGGATAATGGCAATCTCGATGAAGCCGCCCGAACATTGCAGAAACTGCTCGAGACCGAGGGCGACAGGCTCCTTCCCGACGCCAGCGACAGCGACCACTATGGCGCCGTCCGCGACAGTGTTCACGCAGCCTTGCAGGCTTCGCCCGATCTTCTCAGCAGATATCGCTTACGCGAAGAGCCGGTGGCGGCCGCCATGCTTTCGGGTGAGCTTGGCGGGCTCAATCCGCTCGCTGCTGCGTACGAGGTTGAGCGAACCCGACTGCTCACACCGGCGGGACTGACGGCGGCGCTGCGGGTGGCGCAGCGCCAGTTTGAGAGCGCCCAGTTCGACGCTGCCTTGTTCACGCTCGCGGAGCTGGACCCCCACCCCGACAGGACGCTGAGGAATCCCGAAACTCGCACGGCGCTGACGCTATTGACGACGACGTTGACTTACGTCGACCGTCCATGGGCGGCGTCACTGGAGGCGAAGTGGCGAACAGCCCTTGGCCTGAGCGCAGACAGCGAGCGAAAGGCAGCGAGCAAACCTGTGATTCCCCGTGGTTTATCGTCGTTTGACGCAGGGCCGGAAATCGATTTGTCCGACATTGTCGCCCAGCCGCTGCGCTCCAACGACATTGTCTCCATCGCCGCTGCGAACGATGCGAAGCGGGGCGGCAATCGCGGCGTGAATCGGGCCGCGCCCGGCTCGTCGGTCGTCAAGTCGCTGCATGTTTTTCTGGTAATCGCGGGCGACACAATCTTTGTCAACGATGGCCTGACCATTCGCGCCTGGGATCGCTTTACGCTGTCGGAGATATGGCGCTGGTCGCCTGCGACCGTCGCGGATAATGCGCAGGTGCCCATTCGCGGCAGGCCCGCGTCGTCGATCTTTGTCGAAGACGTCGCCACGCTCGCTGTGTACAACGACTGGGTGATCGCAGCGACGGGGCTCTCGGTGCAAGGCGTTCCCGGGCGGATTGGCGATGCACGGGTGCACGCGCTCGACTCGCGCACAGGAGAAGAGCGCTGGAGCGTCACACTCGAAAACCTCGACCCCGTTCTGCGCCAAGCCCATATTCGCGGCCCTGCGATCATCGACCAGGGCGTTGTGGTATTCACCGCGAGAAAGGAAGTGCGCGAGCGCAGGTTGTTGAGCGCATTTCTCGTTGGGCTCGACCTGGCGACGGGCAAGCTGCGCTGGGTGCGTCTTGTCGCGAGCGCGGGATCGCTTCCTTATTCTCAAGCAAAATTTACGTCTGACTATAACACTTTGTATCATGGTGTTATATACAGATCGGACCGCCTTGGCGTCGTCGCCGCCGTCGAAACCGCGACGGGCAGGCCCCGATGGGCCCGGCGGTTTAAGGTGGAAGTCAACACGAGAAGATCGGGCAGGCCGTGGCAATCGACGGGCCCGATCGTGCTGAACGGCGCACTCATAGCGCTCTCGCCTGACCGCGACTGGATCATGGCGCTGGATCCTGCGACAGGTGATTGGCTGGGGCGGCGCGATTCGCGCGACGTTGGCGCTCCCCAGTACATTCTGGGCGCTGCAAAACGGATCGTCGCTGTTGCGCAGGCCGGTATAAGCGTGATCGACGCTGCGGATCTATTATCGCAGGAAATCAATGCGCGCCCGCTACTCACCCTGGATGAGGGCGCGATTGCGGGGCGCGCAATAATCGCAGGTGGAGAGGTTCTTGCGCCTGTTGAAAGCGGTCTGATCGCAGCGCACATCGCTCGCGGCGCTGGCGGACCGACGCGCGCCAAGCACATCGCGCTGGACCACAGCGGCAACCTTCTGGCGCTGCAGAGTCAGCTCATTGTCGCGGGCGATCGCCAGGTGCATTCCTACCTTATCTGGCAGGTTGCCCAGCGCATGCTGCGTGAAAGGATGGAAGCGGACCCGACCAATCCCGCGCCCGCAGCGACCTATGCAGAACTGGCCTTCCGAGCGGGCAAGACTGACCTGATCGTCAATGCGGTTCAGGCAGCTATGCGCGCAATCGAGTCGGCTCCCCTGGCCGATCGCAGCGTGCTGGCGAGGCAGCGGCTGTTCCGCTCGATTCTGGTCATGGTGGAGCCCGATTCGGGTCCCACAAACACGCCGATCTTGCTCGGCTCAAAGGTACGTTCGCAGCTGCTTGGAGAGCTCGGCAGACTTGCGTCTTCATCACAGGAGCGCGTCGCGCACTTGCTCGCACTGGCTGATTTCTACGTCGCTGAGCGCAAACCCCGGCGAGCTGCTGAGGCCCAACAGCAGATCCTGACCGATCCGCAACTGGCGGCCGTCAGTGTCGAACGTCGAAGCGGGCAGGCGATTAACGCGCGGATCGAAGCGACGCGCCGTTTGCAACGACTGGTGCGCGACTTTGGGCCTGATGTTTACACACTCTTCGCGCAGGAGTCTGCACGAACATTCCGCACGTTGGGCCCAACGTCTTCCCCCGCCCAACTCGAAGCATTCGCCTGGCAATATCCAGCGGCGCGAAGCGCGGTCGAGGCGCTCTTCCTGGCGGCGCGCAGGCGGATTGACGAGCATCGCGTCCCCACAGCGATCGCTGATCTCGAAGCTGCGTTTTTAATCGCCAATGTCGCCACGAGTGATCCGTTTGATCCGCTGCTCGCTGAATCCGGAGGCCAGTTGGTGACAACGCTGCTGGAGACGGGAAGGCCCGCTGCGGCGATTTCGACGCTCGATCGCGTGGAGCGGCTGCGCCCTGGATTGTCGCTGTCCGTGAGCGGGGAAACACGGGCGCCCGCAGACCTTCGCGCGCGGGCGACGGCGCTTGCAGCATCGCTGGACCGCCTGCCCAACGTCGGACCGCTCACCGACGCTGCGTACTCGCTGGAAGGCTGGCGTTTGAGCAGACCGCTGACGACGTCGGCTGATGCGCCGACCGACCGCGTGCTGCTCGAAGATGACGAACATCTTGCCCTATGGACGCTCAAGCCCAACCGTGAGCCATCGCGCGTCTGGACGCTTCCGATTGCGGATCGGCTCCTGGTGCTGCGCATGACCGCGGACCGCGTGCTGCTTGCGAGGCAGGGATCGCGGGGCTGGACACTCGAATCGCGTCTGCTGCGCAACGCAGGGTTGCAGTGGGCGTCGAGCCCGTTCGAGTCGCTCTTTGACGATCCAGCGCTTCAGCGGAACGCCACCGTCGACCTTGGCGGCGGTGATGTTCGCCCTGCAGATGAACTGCTCTTCGCAGCCACCGAGCAGGCGTATATACTGGCGAATCGAGCGGGTCAGGTCGCAGCGATCACCATCGCCACCGGCCACCCTCGCTGGACCGCAAGACCGCTCAGCATTGTCACGGACATTGCTGCGGGGGTGGAGCGAATCGTACTTACCGGCGCCCCCTTGCAAGACGCCGATCCCGCGCGACCGCAGACCACAGCCATAGTCGCGCTGGATCCAGCGACCGGGGACACGACGCGGACGTTTGTCGCGCCCCTTGGCACCGTCCGGTGGGTCAGGCTTGACCAAGCTGAGAACATTCTAACGGGCATGTCGAGGGGCGTCGCATCCATCGATCCTCGCAATGCTGCGATTCGCTGGTCTGTTCGCAGTGAGCCGAGCGCCACGCCCCGGGACGCCTGGGTGCTTGGCGGTTTGCTTGTGACGCTGAGCGACGATGGAAAATTCCGCTTGCGCGCAGTATTTGACGGCGGTGGCCCATCAACGCCGCTCGACACTGCCAGTCCGGTCCAGCAGCAGGGCCTGAGTCGCTCGCCTGTTGTCGTGCGGGCCATTGGAGACCGGGTGCTCATCTCCACGATGCAGGGTCTGGCGCTTTTTGCCAGTGATGGCAAGGTTGTCGGACGCAATCGAAGCGCCGTGGATGCGCCGTTCCTTCCCGCTGTGGTTGCTCGAAACCGGGTCTTCACCGCTGGACTGCAATCGGGCGAATTCCGCAGGAATGAGCCAGGCAGGCGATACCCTCTCTTTAACTTAGATCTGCACAGCGCCGCCCTACTTGAGAAACGATCCGTCATCCTGCCAAGCCGGCCGCTGGACATTGCAGCGCTGGATGGCGGAATTCTCATTGCAAGTCGGTCGGGTGTTGTGTTCATCAGCGCGCCTGCGCCCGACAGTTCGCGCCAGGCCCAATGAGCGCGCAACACCAGCCCTCACATCGCAATCCCAAACATAAACCGATCACACTGGCCGTCTGGTGAGATGATTTGTGCCAATTGTGACTTTTCTTTCGCCAATCACGAAGAAACCGGTTGACAGGACTAGGGATTGTGTGGCATACTGAAGATGAGGCTGAGTCGTTCTGCCTCGCGAATCAGGAGGGCGTTCAAACAAGAAGAAACACGTCGCGGGAAACGCAGCGACTTTGGCCTCGGGGGAACGTGGCCAGGCGCAGCATGACACATTCCGGGTTCTAGCGGCACGATCGGGGGGACAGCGTCCACGCTGCGATCGCGTCAGCAACAAGACACCCGTCGCGACGACATACGAATCTCTGCACACCATTGTTTGGGGTGCACATCGTTGGAGTTGACGCTATGAAGGCGTCGTTACGTCGTAGTCGTCAGACCGAGCGCTCGATCTGGCTGACAGATAGGAGGATCAGGGAACATGTCAAGACTGCTAGCGATTTCGGCTACTCTTGGAGTGGCTGGCGCAACAGCGGCATCGGCCGTTGGGCATGTCAACGATGTTCTTGGGGCCACCATCCCTGGTGGATCACCCGGCAGCGTTGTCACGTTCAATGACAGCCGATACACCAGTCTCAGGGATTTTACGCTAGGAACATCCTCGCGCGCAAACCTGGGAACTCTCGTTAATGGCGATTCGTTTAACGCAGGTTTCATTCTGCGGAATCCGGCATCGTTCAGATTTGGCGATACAGGACCTGATGCCTGTGCAATCGGCAGTGAATGCCCGAACGGCACCATGAGCCTGGATGGCACTGCGTTTGATGAACCGGTGAGTCTGCGAGGCGCGGTTATTCCGGTCAGCCCCTTGAATGACATCTATGACATCGTTGTGTCTCAGTTTTCCAACTCTGGGACAGATATGCTGCCGTCAGCGGCGACCATTGGCGGTGCGCCTCTGCAGCAGATCTGGATGCAGGTCGGCACTGGCTTCATTGGCTCCGACGGCGTCTCTTCGACTTTTCCACGCATGGTCTTCGATGTCTTGTCTGCTGACTTCGTCCTGTTCCACAACGGGCAGAATCCATTCTTCCCTGCTGGCACGACGACGTCAGGTCCCATGGGGACAACTGCTGGTGATGTCACTGCAGTCGACGCCACGCCAACGATCTTTGGCGAGCATCGTCTCCTGCAGAACATCGCCGGTTTCGGCATCAACGAATTCCAGCTGAAATGGCGCGTCCAGATCTCGCCAACGCCTGGCGCCACGGCGCTGTTCGCGCTTGCTGGGCTCGCTGCTGTACGTCGTCGGCGCTCGTAAGAGCTTCGTCGAAACGATCGGTTTAAACATGAACTGTCACTGATCCTTTCGATTTCCGTAATCCAACGATGCGATGCTGACGCGGCGCCTGGCGACAGGCGCCGTGTTCTTTTTTGCCTAGTTCTTCTTGGAACGCCTCCACGAAGAATGACTGTACGAACCGCCGGTACGGCCGTCCCACCCGTCTTTCTTTCGCCAAGCGATTCCAGCTTGAAAGGCGCCCCTACCTGCCTACTGCCCCGTCGTCGCCAGCCGCTTCACCGCAGCCACCAGGCCGTCCACAGCCAGCGTCATGCGCCGCAGATCAAGCGTCGTGCGTGTGTCGCTTGGCTTGTGGTAATTGGGGGTGCGAAACTCCGATGTGTCGGTGATGAGCAGCGATGCAATGTTGCGATCCCAGTAGGGCGCATGGTCCGAGCGCCTCGTGTCAGGCATCGTGAACCCCGTCCCAGGGATAAAGTCAATGACAAACGTCTTGAGCGCAGGCGAAGCATCGTGAATCGCGTCAGCAACTTCGTGCGCCAGCGAAGCAGACCCCTGGTTCGCGACAATCGCTAGAAAATCCCCCACTGTAGGTGGGTTCTCGAACACACCGGGAATCTCGGGGAATGGCAGGCGTTGGCTGTTTGGCGCATCCGTGTAGTAGCCGATCATTTCCAGGCTCAGCATCCCCACGACGCGTTCTTTCCCTGCGTCGATGCGCGCCTTGACCGCTTTGGCGTGCTGGCGCGAACCATTGAGACCAACCTCTTCAAGGTTGAAAAACACAATACGCACCGTTCGATCGAGATGCATGTGGGCGAGCGCCCGCGCAATCTCCAGCGCCCCCGCCACGCCTGACGCGTTGTCGTCGGCGCCTGGCGTCGTGGGAACTGCGTCGTAGTGCGCGCCCACAATAACAACCTCGTCGGGATGTGTTTTCCCCGGAAGCTCTACAATAATATTGTTCCATTGGTCAGGATGGGGATCGTCAACCAGGCGCACCTTCATGCCGCCGTCGTCGCTGCGCGACACAACGGGCGCCTTGCCATCAGGCACGCTTCGCAGGTCAGATGGCTTCCATGCGATGGGCTCGAGCGCTGGGGCGTAGCCCATTTCCTTAAGCCAGCGGACAATCATCGCCTCGGCGTCGTGCAGCCCGTTTCGTCTGGCGGGCTCGACCAAAGCTGCGCGCAGCGTGGGCAGCGCGTCAATCCATCCCTGCAGCCGGTCGCGCGTTGTCTCCTGCTGGGCGCCTGCAATCGCGCACGTACACACAGTTCCGACAATCGCTGGAATGACAATCGATTGCGACATTCTGGCGCTGCGCAGGCCCTGCGAGCCATTCAACCGGGGCGAAATGCGATGTGAACGTATTCTGGGCATTATGTCAGCACTCTACGCGTCTTGCGGGCGCCGGTGGTGTATACACGCAATTTCGCGGCTTTGTGTTGCACGGCTGCAATCTGTGATGTACGTTCCAAGTGCACAGAAGCAGGAGTCCTGTTCATAGTCGCTCGTAAGCGATTCGCGCTGTTTGTGTGTTCGCGGGACTCTTGGCGTGGTTCAGAGTCATCTGCACAGGAGCATCAGGAAATGTTGTGTCAAAGACAGATAGAAAGAGCGGGGTTGTGCTGTGCGCTGGCGCTTTGCGCAACCGATGCAGCCATCGCACAATCTGGTTCAGCCGCACCCGACACGTCCAATCTGCCCATCTACACCATGAATGACATCACGATGCGCGTTAGCGATATTGGAGCGCAGCAGACGTCAACGCCTCGCGCGGGCGGACCGAAGACCATCTTCGCATCGACAACCAACCAGTTTGGCCCGGGATTCTTTGTGCGCGGGCCCAGTTTTCTGACTGATGACTACCAGGGAGTTGGCGCAGACGCGACGACCGGATTGCAACTGCAGACGCTCGCCTTTGAAGGCGGCGTCACGGTCGCGGGAATGGTCGCATTTTTCGTGTTCTTTGACGCCAACGATATTCAGCTTGACGGCTTTGGCATTCAGTTTCCGAGGCTTGGCGTGCAGCGATGGGAGTTTATCGATCCTTCCCCTCTATCGCCTGTCCTCATTAATGAAGCTGGGTTTCTCAAGGTGGTTGCTGCAACCGCTGCGCAAAACACGTCGCTTGGCATTCCTTCGACTGTCGTGTGGTCGCAAAGCGCCATCGCGCCGTCCCTCGGCTTCAACTCAGGCGTCCCTGGCGCGGGCACGGGCATCGCGAGCAACACGGTGTATGGGTTTGACATCACGGTCACGCCTACGCCTGGCGCCGGGATCGCGCTGCTGCTGACGGGGCTCGCAGGCGCCGCCCGCAGAAGGCGAAGCGCGGCGTAATCCAAGATTGTGCGGACATCCTTCACCACAGCGTTTTCGCTTGATAGAGTGCTGACATGGGCGCATGGGACCGCTTGTCACCACAGGAGCAGCTGCATCGCCTGCGTGAAGCCAGGCCACGCACGCAGCGCGACACAACGCCACTCTCGTCAGCATTCGACGCGGAAGCGCGCTCGCTGCGACGGATGGAGCGCCGGCTTGCGGGCGTTGGAGACGCGTGGCTGGGCAACTGCCCGCCTGCGCTGCTCGACAAGACATCGATCCTGGGCGTGCAGCGCAGAATCCTGACCATCCGGGCCAGCGACGCCTCCACAAGGTACCAGCTCGACCGCTGGCTGCGCTCCGGCGGCGAGCGCGCGGTCATCAGCGCTTGTGTGGCCCCAATCCAGAAGATCCGCGTGGTGGCATGATGGATCGCGCGATCGAGAGCGCCAGCGCCGCTGATCCCTTCGCAAATGCAGCGCCGCCAGTATCCGCCGATGAGCCCGCAACGTCGGATGCGCTCCTGCTCGAGTTTCTTCGCTCGCGAGGCGGGAAGTGCCCGCGCTGCGAATACGACCTGACAGGCCTGACTGACGGCCGATGTCCGGAGTGTGGCTGTGCGCCTCGGCTGACGATCGAAGCGACCGACACGGGCATGCGTGCGTTCCTGTGGGGGCTCGCGCCGCTTGTCGGCATCGCTGGGTTTTATGACGGCGTTCTGCTGATCCTGTTGGTCGCCATTATGCGATGGGGATGGACATCGCTGCAGCCAACGATGTCTTGGTCAGACGCTGGCCTCCTCGGAGCAGCCTTGGTCGCAAACGCTGTCGCCTGCGCCTGGATCTGGAAACGCCGAAGGATTCGAAGGCTTCACGCAGATAGACGCCGAACGGTGGCAGCTCTTGCGTGGCTTGTCGCAGCCCTTGAGTTCGCGGGCAGTACAGCCCTGCTTTCCCCCTGACGCCCCATTTCCCACGCCCAGCGCTGCGACAGGCTCTGCACTGGCAGCCGCCTTGGACCGATACAGTTCCCCGTGCTTGCACCGCGAGCCACTGTCGATCTTTCGCACGAGCTGCGCTCGCACCTCAAGGTCATTCGCGCCCGCGCGCGTGAAGCGGGCCTCGACTTTTTCGACACCATCTTCGAGGTGGTCGATTTCGACACCATGAACCAGATTGCTGCCTTTGGCGGCTTTCCGACGCGCTATCCCCACTGGCGTTGGGGCATGGACTACGAAAAGATGCGGAAGCGCGACGCCTATGGGTTAGGCCGCATTTACGAAATGGTCATCAACAACGACCCCTGCTACGCCTACCTGCAGGAGTCCAACGCGCTGCTCGATCAGAAGCTCGTCATGGCCCACGTCTTTGCGCACTCGGATTTCTTCAAGAACAACCTCTGGTTTTCCAAGACGAACCGCAAGATGATGGATGAAATGGCCAACCACGCCACGCGCGTGCGCAGGCACATCGAGCGCGAAGGGCGCGACGCTGTCGAGCGTTTCATTGACCAGTGCTTGCGCATTGAACACCTGATTGATCCGCACTCCATGTTCGTCCGCAGGGTTGGGGAAGAACCCAGTCCAGATGCGCAGCCCGCCACGCAGCCCGCACTCCCCGCGCCGTTCGATCGTTTCCTCCACAAAGTCGGGCGCATCGGGAAAGAGCAGGAGCGCGATGTAGAGCCGCGCAATGAAAAAACGCCCAAGATCCCCGCTCGCCCCGTGCGCGATGTCCTGCTCTTCCTGGTTGAACATGCGCCGCTCGCGATGTGGCAACGCGACATTCTCTCTATCATTCGCGATGAAGCGTATTACTTCGCGCCCCAGGCGATGACCAAGGTCATGAATGAAGGCTGGGCCACCTATTGGCACAGCAAGATCATGACCGAAGCAATTCTTGAACCGGCGGAGATTATCGACTACGCCGACAAACACTCGGGCGTTGTCGCCATGCCGCCCGGCTCGTTCAATCCGTACAAACTCGGCGTGGAGCTCTTCAAAGACATCGAACGACGCTGGGACCGGGGTCAGCATGGCGCCGAGTGGGAGCGTCTCGAAGGCCTCGGTCAGCGCAACGACTACGATGACAAATCACTCAATGGTCAGCGGAAGATATTTGAAGTGCGCAAAGTGTATAACGATGTGCAGTTTCTCGATGAATTCCTTACTGAAGAGTTCATCGACAGGCACAATATGTTCCGCTGGCGGCGCGATCCGCGCACCGGCAAACTGCACATTGTCAACCGGGAGTTCGAGCAGATCAAGCAGTCGCTATTGGGGCAGCTGGCCAACTCTGGTCAACCCTATATCTACGTCGTCGATGCGAACTATCGCAACCGAGGAGAGCTGTATCTCGCGCAGCAGTGGATCGGCATGGACCTCGAAGTGGCGCCCGCGATGGAGACACTGCGCAGCCTGCGCAACCTCTGGAGCAGGCCGGTGCGCCTGCAGGCGCGCATCGACGACGATATGTGGCTGTTCACATGCGAAAACGCTGACGACGACGTCAAGCGCGAAGTGATCGACGAAGAAACACCCGATCCAGCGCACACGCTCTGAAGTCATCCACAGCACAGCGCTTGCGTCAGGCGGCGCAGCGCACTGCGCCGACGCCCGTGCTCACGCCGTCCACCTTTTGGCTGGACCACTAGTGCGCGCTCTCACCTACGATCGTCCTGTGAGCGCCCAACCGCCTGACAACCCGGCAGCGCCCTTGCGCAAACGCCTGAACGGGCTGCTTACCAAGGCACGTGCGCTTCCCAGATCGCCAGGCGTCTACCTCATGAAAGACGCAGCGGGCGTGGTGCTCTACGTGGGCAAAGCAGCCCGGCTGCGCGACCGCGTCTCCTCCTACTTCCTTCCCTCCGCAGATCTCGGCCCGCGCAAGGCGCCCATGCTCGACCACATCGACCACTTTGACACCGTCGAGTGCGAAACCGAGTGGGAAGCGCTCCTCGCCGAAGCCCGCCTCATCAAGGATATTCATCCGCGCTTCAACGCCATGCTCACCGACGACAAGACCTTTCCCTATCTTGTCATTACAACGCGCGACGACTTTCCAGGCGTCTACATCACGCGCGAGCCAACCAGCCCGCGCTTCCGCAACAGCAGGGTTTTCGGTCCGTTCACAAGTCCCGGCGCTCTGCATGAAGCGGTCGATCTGCTGCAAAGCGTCTTCCGGTATCGCACATGCGCGCTGGACATCGTCGCCAGCGATCCACGCAACAAGCGCTTTCGCCCGTGTCTCCTGCACCCCATTGGCAAGTGCACCGCTCCCTGCGCCGCGCGCATCAGCAAAGCGGACTACCGCGCGGACATCGAGCGTTTTCTCCGCTGCATCACAAGCAAACGATCAGCGATGCTCCGGGACATGCGCGCCGACATGCAGGCCGCTGCAGCGAGCCAGATCTACGAACGGGCCGCTGCGCTGCGCGACCAGATTCGCGCGCTTGAGAAACTTGACGAACGGGCCTCGCCGAAAGATCGCTGGCAGCCGGAGATCGAAGGCGCCTTGCTCGAATCCGCCAAAGGACTCGAAACGCTGCGGAAGACGCTCGATCTGGAAGAGCCCATCCGCTGCCTGGAAGCCATCGACATCGCCCACCTGCAAGGCGGCGACACCGTTGGCGCCAAGGTGTGCTTTGTCGATGGCAAGCCACTCAAGAGCCAATACCGCCGATTTCGCATCAAATCTGTGGATAATGATGACTATGCCGCAATTCGTGAAGTTGTCAGCAGGCGCTACCGCGACGCGGGTGAAGGCGACGAGCTCTATCCCGACGTCATTCTGATTGACGGAGGGCTTGGCCAGTTGCACGCAGCGCAGGAGGCGTTTGCGACGCTGGCGCAGCAGCCCCCAATGGTGATCTCGCTGGCGAAGAAGGAAGAGCTCGTTTACATCCAGGAGCGATCGGCGCCCATCCGCCTGCCCCGCAACAACGCTGCGCTGCGCCTGTGCCAGGCAATCCGCGACGAAGCCCACCGCTTCGCGCAGCAATACCACCATATTCTCAGACGCAAGAAGACGCTTGGCGAGGATTGACTGCGCACCTGCGCTGTCGCGCGAGCCGCAGCTGGGCGATCTGTTCGCAAATCATCGGTAATTCGACCGGACGATACGCCTGGTCCACAAGAGACGCTATGGCGACGTCGGTTTGGGCGTCTGCTTTGTGGCCGTCATAAGGACGCCCGCCAGGCTGGTCAGCGCGAGGGGCTCCTTGGTGTAGAAGGGCTCAGCGGACTTTGCGCCAATCCTGCTGCCCATGTAGGTGGCGCTGGCGCGAATCCAATCGACGACATTAGCGTTAGTCTTGACAAACTGTGTTTCGTATGCCTGTATGGCGCTGATTTTCTGTTCCATATGCGCTGAAATATCGATGCAGAATGTAGGGTTTGCGACCCAGCGCAGATGCGTCGCGTAGTAGTAGAACAGCCAGCGCGGATAGGTCGGCTCGCCGGGCAGGTCGATCCGGGAGAGCTTGGCGTCGAAGCGTGCGTCTTCGACAATGCGCGTCACCGCGCGATGGTCGGGATGCGCGTCTTCAAAAAACGGCGCAAAGAGTATCTCCGCCTTGTGCTCGCGAATGACGCCTGCGACAGCATGGCGAGCGTCGATGGAGTGTTCGACAAAGCGATTGGGCAATCCAAGCAACCTGCGTTTAACGGCGTTTTCCGGCGCGGAGAGCGCCGCCGCCGCCGCGTCAGCTTCGCGGGCGCGGCTTTCAGGCGAGCCGAGCGGTGTAGGCTCACCGTTGGTGACGTCCAGAAGGAGCACGCTATGCCCCTGGGCAGCGAAGAGCGCGATGGCGCCGCCCATGCCGGCTTCCTGATCATCGGGATGGGGTCCTACGACAAGAATATTGGTCATTGGCGTTCCTGTAATTCCTTGCGATCGCGCTGCGCATCTGCTGTGTATGCGTCAGTTTCGATCGACCCAGCGTAGCGGATCCACTCGAGGCGCAGTCCGCATGGGGGAAGCGTCGGGCCTGACAGCGTGCGCTCGCCCGTTCGCAATGCCTCGCGCAAACGATCTGCGTCAGCGCGGCCTTTGCCCACTTCCAGAAGCGCGCCCGCGATAATACGCACCATATTATAGATGAATCCGCCGCTGGAGACGTCGATTACGATTCGATCAGGAGCCGATTGATTGACTTCGCAGGTGAAGACGGTTCGGATAGTGGACTCCTTGCCATGGCCTGCATTGGTGAAGGCTGCGAAATCGTGCTCGCCGACGAGGGCGCCAGCTGCGCAGATCATGGCGCGAATGTCAAGCGAGGGCTCGTATGTGTGGTGGACAAATCGCCTGTCCCAAAGTGGGGCGATTGGACCGAATGCGATGGTGTAGCGATAGCCCTTGGAGACACAGCTACGAATGGGATGGAATCCGTTGCTGACTCGTGTGCAGCGGCGAATGCGCACGTCTGGTGGCAGGCGCGAGTTGAGGGCGAGCGCGAGACGCTCGTCCGGCGGACGCGGACACGTTGCGCTCGTCCTGAAAACCGCGACCTGTGCATAGGCATGGACGCCCGCGTCGGTTCTGCTTGCGCCGAGGATAGACGTGTCGTCACGGATGACTTCGCGCAGGGCGCGCTCGATCTCCCCTTGCACGGTGCGCATTTCGACGGGCGATTCACCTGGTGATAGCGCTGGTCGAACCTGCCGTTGCCAGCCGTGAAAGTCGAAGCCGTCGTAAGCGATGGTGAGCGCATATGTGGGCATTTGTGTGGCGGTGTATCGCTGTGGTTTCTTGGGCAAAAAGCGCAGTCTATCAGAACCTGCGCACGCGCGCTGCGAATATTGAGACGCAGCGCGCACGCCGTCCTTCGTACAGGCATGAATTCGCTCGTCGGAGGAGCGAGCGAGGAGCAGCGAGGCGACGGAAGCGACGCACTCGTTCCTGCGGGGTGAGGCGCACAGCCCTCAGCATGCGCCGTGCGTCTCCCTCCGCTTCAAGTTAATGGACGGCTCACAACAGGCCCGCGAGCCTTTAGTGGGGAAGTTTCCTTCACCGCTCGGCGCGCGTGCCCTCTGCATGTGGTGAGCCAACATGCGAACCCCCTCCGTGTGGGGCGTCAAGCCCCCGCCCCTTTGGTTCGGCTCAGGATCATCTGGGCCGAACCAATTGTTTGCGCTGCGTCGCCCTTGCCAGGTGTGATGCAAGGCGTTCACCCTCTCTGGCCTTCGTCGGCGGCGGTGCGCTGTGCAGCGTTTCGGTTTCGTGTATCGAGGCTTGATGCGACGCAGCGCTGGAACCGTCCTGCGGCGCGATGCGGATAATGAGATGACAACCGGCGGCGCTCAGCTCCGGCCCGATCGACAGACGCCTTCTCCACCCGTCGGCGTTTTTCGCAGCCCGAACCGACCTGCCGTCCTAGCCGCGCCCCGACCCGCGGGGTCTTGACGCGGCTTTGCAGTGATCGGCGTGGAGACGCCCCGCTGGAGATAGAACGAGGGCGCACTGGCGCCTGAGAGAGAACGAGCGTTTTGTCTCGACATATCCACCCTCCTCCGGACGCGGCCCGGGCTCGAACGTCGAGCGCGGGCCGTTTTTTCAAGTGCGCTTCAGAGCAGTTTACGACACCATGTTCCGACATCCTGATCCTGGCGCAGAATAAATCAGCTATGACAAGTGAGGAACCCCTCTATCCATCTATTTACCTAGGTGAGAGAGGAAATTACGCACCATTCCTTCCTGGTGGGACAGGTCTCCGACCTGTCCGTTTGTTGTGTCATTGGAACAGCCACACGGATCGCAGCCCCTCACCCCGACCCTCTCCCGATGGGAGAGGGGGGAAGATTTTGACGCAATGTGCGCGATAGCCATGAGGCGCATGAAAAGCGCCCGACGAGCAAGGCGCCGGGCGCTGGTGTGTGTCACAAACAATGTCGCGTCAGCTAGTGAACAGGGTCAGCGTCCCGCGAAGGGATTTCGCTGTTTCGGCTTTTGCGGCGCAGGCGCCACGCCTTTGAGCGTCTGGTCGATGCGGGCTGCGAGGTCGTGCAAATGGGCGGCTGTCGCTTCATCCATTTGTTTGTCGGTCGCGTCGTTGATGGAGGAAAGCACGGACTCAAGGGCGGCTCGCGCCAAAGCGGGCAGGTCAGATTCGACCTTGTCCACGCGGATAAACGACTCCATGCGCTCGACAAACGCCCGCTGGGCGCCTCGACGGAAGAGGTCGACGTTGACGGGGTAGTCTTCGAGTTCGGAGAAGACGCTGGTGCGCAGATCGTCGACAAACTCAGCGGGCGTATAGGCGCTGTCGCCAAGACGCTGAGCAGTTTCGCTCATGCGTTTGATTCTGCGGTCGTTGATGAGCGTGTTGAGGACGCGCGTCTGCAGCTGCTTGACGCGATCCGCTACGCCACTGGCTTCCAGGCGAAGCAGGATGTCGTCGTTGATGGCGCTGGGGCGGATGTGGAAAACATTGTCGTTGAGCAGATCAACCGCGGCGCGCTGGCGCTGGGCGTCGACCTCGAAGAAGCGTCGATCGGCGTCGCCGAAGTACAGGTTGTCAAAGGTGACGCCGCCCACGACGTTGGCGGTGTGGATGACCTCGCGGGCCATCTGGCCAATCGCAGCGTTGTAGACGTTTTGCAACAGCGCGTAGTCCTTGTCAGGCTTGGTGGTCGCATCGACGAGATAGCCAAAGACGCGGTCGAGATTCTTGAGGCCAAGTTCGGTGGCGAGGACGGTCTGCCCCGTCAGGTCTTCGGTTTGCCTTGACGAGTCTTCCCCTGGATCGGGATTGCCAAAGCGGTACATGGGGTTGTCGACCTGGCGTTTGGCGATTTTATCGAGGGACTTTTTCTCGTTGGCGCGAGGTGAAAATTGCGAATATCCCCATTCAACAGCGAAGTAATCGTATGGGCCCACCTTGGGCAGGAGGGCGGCGCCGTCGCCAGGCTGGGCGACGTAGTTGAAGCGGGCGTAATCCATAATCGAGGGCGCTGTGCCGTTCTTTGCGGTCCACTCGGGATTGCGCAGCTGCGCAACGGTGTAGGAGGACGACGCCTTCATGTTGTGGGGGAAGCCAAGCGAGTGGCCGACTTCGTGCGCGACAACGAAAGAGACAAGTCGTTGCATGAGATCATCAGCGAGCGGCAGTTGTTGCGAGTCAGGATCGCTTGGCGACGCCTGCACGAAGTACCAGTTGCGAGCGAGCTGAATGACGTTGTGGTAGATGCGGACATCCGCTTCGAGAATCTCGCCTGTGCGGGGATCGCTCACGTGCGGGCCGAAGGCGTTCTGAATGTTGGAGGGAAGCCAGCGAATACAGCTGATGCGGGCGTCTTCGCAGTCAAAATCAGGATCTTCCCTTGGTGTAGGGGCAAGTTTGCCGATTATGGCGTTCTTGAACCCAGCAGCCTCAAACGCAGGCTGCCACTGCTCGATGCCCTTGCGGATCGCTTCCTTCCAGCGCTCGGGGGTTTCTGGCGCCACGTAAAACACGATGGGTTTGACGGGCTCTGAGACGTCAGCGGTGGGATCTTTCTTTTCCAGACGCCAGCGCGTGATGTAGCGAACCTGCTTAATCTGGTCTTCGGAGTCGTCAGCGTAGTCTTGGAAGGCTACGTTGAAAAAGCCCACCCGGCTGTCAAACTTGCGAGGGTGCATGGGGTTGTCGGGCAGTTTGACCATCGAATGGTGCAGCATCACGGTGACGGCGCCTTGCGTGGGATCCCGGCGCGTCTGACCGGGGAACCGGCGCGGCGCGGGCGCGCCGGGGCCAAACTGAGGACGCTGCTCAGTCAGGCGATACGTGAGAAACACCTTTGTCTCGATGTTCGTGGGAAATGCCTTGATATTGTCGACAAAAGATCGAGCCTTGTCCACGCCCTGGGCCTGCATCTGGCGCTTGGCGGAAAACTCGGGAATGTCCGAGGTGAACAGGTCGGTGACGTCAATCACGGGCGCCTTGTCTTTGCCCCATGCTTTGACATCGAATGATTTGATGATGGGTGGAAGCGACGTTTCCCTGACCGCCATGGAGATGGGGTCGTCCGTATCGGCGCGGATTGTGTATTTCACATCGCGGAGCAGGACCTTCTCGTCGCGCAGCTCCCAGCGGACAACGCGATCGCCTACGGGCATGCCCGCGTAGGAGAACCCCGCCTGTGTTTCCTCGATCTGCGTGACCCAGAGTAGGTCTTTGCCGAGCTCGCTGGTGGGAATCTCATAGAACACCTTATCTTTTATGCGATGGGCTGTGAAGAGGCCCTTGGTTGTCTTTGCGTCCTCGGTGATGACCTTGTCGTAAGGCTGAATGCCTTTGGTCTTGGCCTTGTCATCGCCGCCGCCAGCGCGGGCGCGCATCATGGCGCGCATGCGGTCCATTTGTGCGTTTGCCCACGTGGGCGCAAACGCGACAGAAGCCAGTCCCGCAGCGACGGCTGCGAGCGCGATTCGATCGGTGCGCATTGGGATTCCTCCATGTGCCCGGCGCACGGTCAGTGCGCGCCGGAGCAGCAGTGTGTCGCGTTGCGACGAGCTGTGCCAAGTGGGCGCAGTGGCGCCCGTCGCCCTTGATCTGTCAGTTGCGCCCACCGCAGTAGAGTGTACCGACGGCCCGCCGGGGGGATTCGCCCTGACCGAGCTAGCGACGCGCGTTCCTGCGGTCAGTTCCGATAGACTGCGCGGACAGGCTTGGCGAGGGATCGCGCGAGCGAAACGGAGGTGGTCAGCAACCCATGCGTGTCGTCATCACCGGACAGGTTGGGATGGAGAAAGGGCCTTTCCTCGAGCGCGTCGCCCAGGACGCTCGGTCCCATGGCGAGCCCATGCGGGTCTATCACCTGGGCGATCTGATGTACGAGGAATCCCCCGACATCACGCCCGGGCGCATTCTCAATCTGCCCCTCTCCCGGCTCAAGACGCTGCGTCGATCCGCCCTGCGCAGGGTGATCGCCCAGTCGCAAGGCGGGCGGAACATCGTCATCAACACGCACGCCACCTTCCGCTGGCGGCACGGGCTCTTCAGCGCGTTTGACTTTGACCAACTCGAGGAGCTGGGCGCCGATCTGTTTGTGTGCCTCGTCGACAACATCGAAGCTGTGCACCATCGGCTGCACGCGGAGCACGACATCGATGCGTCCCTCAAGGACTGCATGGTGTGGCGCGAAGAGGAGATTCTCGCCACCGAACTCATGGCGCAAGCGACAAAGGGCAGGTTTTACATAGTCAGCAGGGGTAGAAACGCGTTGCGCACACGCACGCTTGAACGGCTCATCTGCAGACCTGACATGCGCAAGGTGTATCCGAGCTTTCCCATGAGCCATGTCGCGGACATGCCTGCTGTGCTGGCCGAGATCGACCATTTTCGCGATGCGCTGGATGAACGTTTCATCACGTTCGACCCAGGCGATGTGGATGAAAAAGTGCTGCTCGAGCGCGCCATTGCTGCGGTGCGTGAAGGGCTGGATTGCATCGACTGCGATCCACCACCTGGCGCCAGGAACAACCGGAACGACGCGCAGATTCGCCTCAAGGCCCGCGATATTCTCGACATCGCAGGCGACATCGACGGGCAGATTTACATGCGCGATTTCAAATTGATCGACCAATCCGACATGATTGTCAGTTACATCCCGGAGCTCCCGGGGGGCGCGCCAGCACTGTCGAGCGGCGTGGAGCGCGAGCTGCAGCACGCATTTGAACATACGAAGGATGTATATGTCGTTTGGCGGCCTGAAAAGCACCCTTCGCCCTTCATCACAGAGACAGCGACGCGCATCTTTTCGACCGTGGAGGAGGCACTGGCGCACTTTGAGGACCAAGGCCTGGTCAGCCCGGGCGGGCTTTTTCCTAGCGTGTAGTGGCTCAGACGCTGCGCGATGATCAGTCGTGGCGCAAGGCGACGATGGGGTCCTGCTTCGCAGCCACCTGGGCGGGATAGATTCCGAAAATCAATCCGGTGGCGGCTGCGACGCAAAAAGACAGCACGATAGACCAGAGCGTAATTTCTGTGGGAAGTGCAACGTTGGCGTCGAAGAGCTGACCGATAACGGGCGCCTTGGGAAGCAGGGGCACCAGCCATTCAATCCCAATGCTGAGCACGATTCCGAGCGCGACGCCCATGAGGCCGCCAATGACGCTCAGCACGCCTGTTTCAACGAGAAACTGCCAGATAATGTGCAGCTTGGTGGCGCCGAGCGCCCTGCGGATGCCAATCTCACGGGTGCGCTCGGTCACGTTGGCGAGCATGATGTTCATGATGCCAATGCCCCCGACAAGGAGAGAGATTCCCGCGACTGCACCCAGGACAAGATTCCATGTCAGGGCAGCTCGCTTGGCCTGCTCGAGCAGTTCATATGGAACAATGAGCTCAATGTCATTCAGATCGGGATGGCGCACCGCTAGCAGTCTTCGCAGGAGGTCAGCGAAAAGCAGCACATCATTTTTCTGCGGCGCCTCAACATACACCTCGTGGATCGCCACTTCCGTGATGGTCCGCGTGCCGCTTTGACTGCGAATGATGAGGTCGCCATAGGCGGTCTGGGCCGTCGTGAGGGGGATATGGACGTCCTTGTTGATGTCGCGCCCGATGAGGGCGGCGCCTGCGCCCCCGGAAAGACCGACAGGGCTGAGCACGCCTACGACGGAGACGATCTGGTCATCAATGCGAAGCGTTTTGCCAAGCGGGTCGTCAAAGGGAAACATCTCGCGGGCCACTTCGCTGCCGATGACCGCAACCATGGCGCGGGCGTCCATATCGTCTGTGGTGAGATACCGCCCACGGGCGATGCGCAGGCCTGCGACCTTCAGCAGGTTGGGCGTCACTCCAAAAGCTTGGCTGACCTGCCGGCGATCCTCGCGCAACACTTGGCTGCCAATGCTCTTCGTAGGCACGATCGCGGTGGCGTCGGGGAAATTCTGCTGGATGACCTTGATGTCTTCGCGCGAAAGCCCGTACCTGCTGATGTAGGATTGACGCCCGCCACCTGCTGATTGTGTCGTTTCGGGAGGCTTCTTGGAGCGAACAATAATGTTGCGGGCGCCAAGGCGCTCGAGTTGCGCCAGGGCTTCACGTTTGGATCCCTCGCCAATGCTCACCATCGTGATGACCGCTGTGACGCCAAGGATGATGCCCAGCGCCGTCAGGATCGAGCGCAGCATGTGCAAGCGGAGGTTCTTCAGCCCGAGACGAATGATCTCAAAGAGAAATATCACTGCTGGTACCCTACGCCTCCCGCTGCTCAGCGACATGGCTTGCTGGTGGAGGAACGGTTGTACCGATTGGAGGTCAACAGGTTGGCGGCGGCGCGCATTGCATCAGAGAAGAGTTTGGATCGAGGTTGGCGCTTTCACGTCGAGCTCGCTGTCGGCGCCGATGTAGCGGGCGGCTTTGTGCTGACCTTGAACTGGGCCGACTACGAACGCTGGGTTGGCGGCAGGGTTGCTCCCGCTGACGTGGCCCAAGCGGTGCTCGACGCGATTGCAGCCCATGGAGTCGACCTTGGGGCGCTCGATGGAGGGACGGTCGACGTGGCTCGACTGCGCCGGGAACATGTGTTCCTTGACGACGCCATCACCGCTGCGCTCGGCGCGAAGAAAACAGGCGAGGAGCATGAAGCGTGACGCGGAAAGATTGTCAGAAAAAAGCAGCCAAGCGAAGGAGCCGGGCGCTTGTGAGATGGCTGTTCACCACTAGCGCATGGCGGGCCGTGTTTGGCGCTGCGGCGCTGGCGCTGGTTGTTCTAGGTGGGTGCGCAAGCGCGGGCGTCGATCTGCGCGTTGCGAATGTTTCGCTTGGGGCTGCGACGGATGTGGGTGTGACGATCATCTTCTCCCTGGAAGCCACGACGGAGTCCTCAGATCAGATTCCCTTGCGCGATGTGAAGTACAGCCTGAATATCAACGGCGCGCGAGTGTTTTCTGGTGTGCGCAGCGCGGAAGCGGCGGTTTCACCGAGGGAATCAAGCACGATTCGCCTGCCGGTCGCTGCGACATGGAAGGCGCTTGGCGTGCCTGACCGGGAAGCGCTGGAGGCGGCGCGACTCAAGCATCGCTTCGAGGCGGCTGTGCAGTTTGTGCCTCCTGATATTTTTCGCAAGGCGCTGTTCACAACGGGGCTTCGCAAGCCCGTGGCGCGCGTGGTTGATGAAGGCACGCTCGTATTTGCGCCGCCGGGCGACACTTCTGCTGCGCATTCGGCACGAAGAAACGCTGGCGACGGTGGCGCTTCGCAACCCGATTCACCGTGACAAGAGGCGCCAGCGATCGCTTGCGGCGCCTATGAACGTGCGCGTTTGGATCTCACCTGCGCGCAAGACGCGAACACCGATGGCGCCATAGCGCGCGGTTGCAAGCCATGTTCGCCCTTGCCGCACGCGCGACCATCGCTCGTCATCGAGCCGACTTGGGCCGGTTGATTGCAGAACGACCGCAGGATTGAGCGCCTGAACGAACGCCATCGAATCCGCGTTGGCGCTGCCATGGTGGGGCGCCTCCATGATGTCGACGTGCAGATCGGGATGGTTCTTACGCAGCCTGACGATGGCGGACGATTGGATGTCGCCCGTGAGGAGCAGTGTGCGCTCGCCTGTTTCGGTTGGAATCACAACGAGTGCAACGACAGAATTGTCGTTGTCCGTGGCGAAAAACGCTCCTCCATTATCGGCGCGAGGCGCGCGGGATGGGCGGGGGGCGCGCGGTGGCGAGAGGATGCGAAGGGTCACGTCGCCCAGCGTGAGTTCATCACCCGCTGCAATTGTCGAAACGTTCGCGCCGAGCTGGCGCATGCGCGACAGGAAAAATGCGTCGGGGCCAACGGGATCGACCTGCACGCTTGCGAAAAATGCGTCGGTGACGAAAAGGTCGCGCAGACCCACACTATGTGCGACTGCAGGAAGAGCTGTGTAGTGGTCCATGTCGGGGTGAGTGACAATGGCCCGGCTGATGCGCGGGCCTCCAGCGGCGCGGAAAGCGCCGCGAAGTTCGCGCGAGCCAATCGAAACATCGCGCGAGCCGCAATCCCACAGCATTGCCTGGTCTTTTGCCCTGAGAAGAATACATGCGCCGTCGCCCACGTCGAACATGTCGAGTTGCAGCGCGACATTGCTTGGCAGCGCCGAGGATCGCGCTGCGAGCAGCACCGTCCAGATGACAGCGACAGCGACGGCGCACCAGTAGGCCTTATTCCGCTCAGCATGCACGCGAGCGAGCCCCGTGACGATGACGGTTATGACAGCGATCGTCCACGCGCTTGACAGCGCAGGGGTGTGCAGCGTCGAGAGGGGCAGCGCGTCGACGCTGCGCATCAGGACGATGAGCGCCGTTGTGGGCGGCGTGATGAGCCACGCAAGCCAACCCGCAGCGACCGGGACAACTGCGCCAACAACAAGCGCAATGGCCCCAATCGCAAGGATGAGCATGAGCAGCGGCACAGCGATCGCTGACGCAAAGGGCGTCAACGGCGAGATCTGGCCAAAATGCGACGCAGCGAAGGGCGATGAAATAAGCCAGGCGCAAAGACTGATGACGAACGCTTGTCGAAACATGTGGGCGATCGCTCCCGCTGCAACACGCGCGCGTGTGATTCGGCGCTGTCTACCTGGCGTGCGAGCGGTTGGGAAGACCAGTCGCCCGCCGGGGAGCAATGCGTTGACACGCGGCGCCAGCAGAATCAATCCTGCTACTATGGCATAGGAAAGCTGGAACCCCACCGAAAAGAGTTCCATTGGCCGCCAGGCGAGCGTCAGGATCCCTGCGTAGAGTAGCACGGCAAGGCTGCTGTAGCGCCTTCCCGCTATTTCCGCTGTGAGAAATGTGAGGATCATGAGGCCCGCCCGCAGCGCAGGCGTTCGCGCTGGGAGCGCGATGAGATAGAGCGCGACAATCGCTGCGACAATCACAGGCTCCAGCGCGCCCCGATCGCCTGCCAGGCGCAGCGCGAGCAGCGTCATGTACGCCAAGGCGCCAATGTGCAGGCCCGAGATCGCAAGGATGTGCGCCAGACCAGTGTCGCGGGCAGTCTGCTCAACATCCTGCAGCGCATCGGTCTTTTCACCAAGGATGAGCGCCTCGATGAGGGCGCTTGTTTCTGCGTTAGAGACTCGACTGGTCAAGGCGTCGATCGCCCGCTGCGCCCTGTGGTGAATAGCGCCTTGCGCCTTGCGAGGCAGCGCTGCGAGGCGCGAGAAGACGCTGGCATTCTTGACGTTGTGCACAAGGGCAGCGGTCGGGATGTAGATTGACCCGGAAACTTGTCGCTGTCGCGCAAATGGTCTGCTGTCGCGCTCGCCTGGGTTATCCGGCGGCGCAAGCGCCCGGGCGTCGCCCTCGATGCGCAGGCGGTCTCCCGCGCGCAGTATGACGAGCGGCTCATCGACGCGCACCGCCAGCGCGCCGACCGCGCAATTGGCGCGGCGCAGTGTCTTGGCGGTGTCAGCGGAATCGCTGATGCTCTCGAAGACGCGGTCAACGCGCAACTCAAAGCGTGTGACGGTCATGTCGCCCTGGTGGGTGTACGCTGCGAACTGGCCATGAGACGCGGGTTCGATGTGCGGCGCGCTGCGCACCACGCCTTCGACGCTGAGCGGCGTCGGGGTTTGCGTCAAGATGGTTTCGAGTGCTTGCGCCGGAGGCGTAAGCGCACGCTGCGCCAACCAGCCGCCAGCCAGCGCCCAGAGCAGGAGCGTGAGCGCCGTGACTTTCACAAACCGCCAACGGGCCGCAAGCGCAGCGGCACAGGCCAGCGCAGCAAGTGTGAACCACACCCACGCAGGCGCGATATCCTGCCGCGCGATAAGAATCCCGCAAGCAACCGTGACAAAGGCAGCAACGCTGACGCGCGCGTCACGAATCTGGGTGATCGGCGCAGGCGAGTGAAAAAGATCTATATGAAGCGGCGCTGATGCGTCAGGCGACGCTGCGGCGGTCATAGCGTCATCTCGCGCTGGCGGCAGCTACCGCGTCAATACTGATCTCATCGAGGAGCGGTTCGTTCGCTTCAAGCCTGCGCAGGTTGTCCGCAGCAAATGCGATGGTGTCGCGCCAGAACCGCGGACTGACTCCCGAAATACCAGGTGTGACTAGTATATTTGGCATGGTCCATATTGGATCGTCGTGCACCGGGGGTGTGCGCTCAGCGACGTCGACCGCGGCGCCTGCGATCTGGCCCTTGCGAAGAGCGCGAACGAGCGCACTGGCGTCGACGAGGTGCGGGCGGGAGATGTCGACGACCAGCGATGAACGCTTCATGGACTCAAAGGCGGCGCGATCAAGCCATGGCGTTGTGCGCGGCGCGCAGGGCGGCGTGGCGACAACGACGTCGGAGCGCGCCAGGAGTTCTTCAATAGCGCCCAGAGGCCCGGTTTCAACAATTGTCAACTCTTTATCACATGGCTCTGCGCCGACGGCGAGAGTCTCGCACCCCATCGCAGCGAACCGCTGCGCAACAGCGACGCCAATGGGTCCAAGCCCGATGACGCCCACCGTCGAGCTGTACAGATCGCGGACGAGCGGGCCAAGCATGGACGTGCCCCACACGTGCGCTTGCTGCGCATCGATCGCGCCGGGGAGCGCCCGCAGGAGCGCCAGCGCCAGCAAAAGAGCGTGCTCGGCGCACTGACTCGCTCGGGCTCGACCGCCGCTCGTCACACGAACGCCAGCATCGAGCAGCGCGTGCACAACAGCGGGCGACTCTCGGCTTGGACTGACCAATTGCGCCCACTGCAGCGAAACAGCGTGCTCGAGCAAGCTTTCGATAGGAAGCGGGACGCCAATAAGGTGCGTGGTGGTGGGCAGCGCCTCGATCAGCGCGTGCGGGGTGGTCGCTGCGGCGACTGTGAGATCGCTGAGCGCCGCCTCGCGAAGTGGCGCAAGCGCCTGATCGCTCAGCGACCAGCCCGACGCGTCATGCAGGGCAGCAACGACCAGTTGATGAGAACTCACGCCTGCAGTCTACAGCGCAGCAACGGACGCTGGGCGTTCGATCAACGCACAAATAGCAGGTAGAGCCAAATGGAAATTGCGTAGAAAAGCGTGACCGCCGCCACCAAACCAATTGTGTCGCGTATGGATGCGGGCATGTGCTCGAAGGGCCTGTTTGCAAGGGTGAGGACTTGCACAAGGATCGAGCCTGCTTGCGCCATAACAGACGTGCCGCTCGGCTCATCGACCCTGGCGTCGGTCGCTGCGTCGGCCTGGGCGAGCTTTCCGGCTGCGTCAGATTTCTGCGTTTGTGCTGCTGCGGAACCACTGGCGATGGACGCCAGATCCTCCATATCGGGCGCGGGGGGGGCGTCAGCGTCTTGGGTCGCTGCTGGCGTCGCGCCATCTTCGGATTGCCCTTCTTGTTCTTCCGTTATTTCTACTTCGCTCACTTCGGGCGGTGGTGGCGGCGCCACTTCCTCGAATTCACCTTCAACTTCCGCGTCCGCCGACATCGCAAGCTCTTCGTCAATTGCTTCGACGAGCTCCGCAGCCTCATCGGCGTCGACGGGCTCGTCCACCTGTTCCGTTGCCGCTGCTGGCGCTGTCGCGTCGGTTTGCGTAGCTTCCGCTGGCGAAGCGACGGGCGCCTCGCTGGCGGGCTCTGTCGATGCGTCTTCAGGGGGCGCGCTTTGCGCCGCTTGTGGAATTGCGGTGTCAGGCGTCTGTGTCTGTGGGTCAGGCTCAGGTTCAGACTCGGCTTCCGGCTCGGGCTCGGCATTGGCATTGGCGGCGGCGTCGCTGTCGGCGGCGTCATCGATCTCTATTTCCTCAACAATATTCGTTATATCAGCGGCGGCTTCCTTCGCTTCGTCTATAAGCGTGTCGATTTCTGCGCCAAGATCAGCGGGAGATTGCTTCGCGGTCTCCTCCGCGTCGATTGCCGCCGTTGCGGGCTCGGGCGCAACGTCATCAGCCGGCGCGACACCAGTGGACGCCTCGACGTCCTGCGCCTCAGATTTGGCTGCATCATCGGCGGGCGCATCAACGGGCGCGTCAGCATCGGCGGCTTCGGTTGTGGATTCATCGTCGGCCCGCGCAGGCGCTGCCTGTTTTTCCGCGGTTTCATTTGCTGCTTTGGCGCCGCTGTCAGAGACACTGGCGTCGCCCGGTGCGCCGGCGTTACGTGTCGCTGCGGCGCCTTGGGGATCATCATCGCTGTTGAGTCGCGCAACGCGCCCTTTGAAGTCCGTTGTTGTCGATTCGATCGTTTCAAGCAGCTCGTCAACCTGCTCATCAAGCGAAGACGCCTGCTTGGCTTGTTCTGTCTCTGCACCGGGTTATGGAGGCGCTTGAGGCATTGCTCGTTCGGTCCGCATGCGTTATTGGCGCGCAAGCAACGTTGCGCGCAGGGACTACCCAATGGATCATCGACGAGGGCCCGATCAGACTCAAGTCCGAATACACGATTGAAGGCGCTTACGCGGGGCTGGACGAATGCACAATGCGCAAACTTGCCGTACGCTCGCCATCGATGCTCGCGGTCCTGGCTCAAGGCGTGTCTCCCGCAGTTGGCGACGAGGTTCTGGTGACTGGTGAGGAGGCAGCGCATGCGCTGCGCGTTCGGCGGATCACAGATGGCGAGCGAGTGCTTCTGCTCAACGGGGAAGGCCTCAGGTGCGTCGCTCGTGCAAGACGGGTCGGTCGCGACATAGCCCTGCAGATCGAGCGACACGAGCAGGTCCAGCCAGCCTCTCCCGCTGTGCATGTGTTCTCTCCCACACCCAAGGGGCCACGCGCAGGCGATCTGATTGACCTGCTCAGCCAAGTCGGCGCGACCGGGTGGGCGCCTCTGCGGGCAGAGCGAAGCGCGCGGGAGGCGACCAAACCCAGACTTGATCGGCTTGAGCGCGTGGCGCAAGCGGCGTGCAAGCAGTGCCAGCGGGCGTGGACGCTGACACTCTCGGAGAGTCTCGATTTCGCTGACGCGGTCAAGGCTTCGGATGATGCGCAGGTGGTGGTTGCGTCGCCTGGTGGCGAGCGCTACAAAGCGACAGGCGCAATCGCGATTCGCCTGCTCGTGGGACCCGAAGGCGGATTTGCTCGCGAAGAGATCACACTGGCCCACGACACGGGCGCCCAGGTGGTTTCGTTCGGACCACACATTATGCGTGTGGAGGCAGCTGCTGCTGCAGCCTGCGCCATCATCCTGTATATCGAGCGCGTCAAGGACGCCTGCGACGCTTGACCTTCCGCGCGATCGACAAATGTGAATCGTCGCGGCTGGGGCGCAAGACAGCGGTAGGATGCAGTGGCAGGCGTAGCGCGCCAGCAGCGCAGAAAGGGTGCAAGACCATGCAGCGGACATTGGCAAGCCACCGTGGACCTGGAAGATCGATCGCAGCGGCGCTCGCGCTGAGCGCGATCGTGCAGTGCTGGACACCAAACGCAGCGCTCGCAATAGACGAATCGCACATGCGCACCGCACGCGCCATGATCGCAAACTCGATCGCCTATCTGCGCACACAGCAGGATCAGGCGACGGGCGGCTGGGCTGTTCCTGAACAAGGGCCAAGCCTGCCCGCGATCACCGGGCTCGTCGTGAAGGGCATGATTCTCGATCCATCCATCGACGAAACGGACGACGCCATCCGCAGAGGCGTGGCGTTCCTGCTGTCCAAACGCCAGCCCGACGGCGGCATCTACGACGGCATATTGCCCTCCTACAACACGTCAATTTGCCTCTCTGCCCTGGCCAACATCCACACAGCGGAAGCAGCAGCCGTCATCAAGCCTGCGCAGGCCTTTCTCAAGAGCCTGCAATGGGGTGACGGCGCCAACGCGAGCGCCGCTGGGACTGCCAAGGTGAATCGGTCCAATCCGTTTTACGGCGGTGTGGGGTACGGCTCGCATGGCCGGCCTGACAACTCCAATCTCAACCTCATGCTGCAGGCGCTGCATGACTCGGGCCTCTCGAGCGAAGACCCAGCGTTTGCGCGGGCGCTCATCTTCCTGCAGCGAACGCAGATGCACCATCTTGTGAACGACATGCCCTATGCAGCGGGCTCGACGCAGGGTGGGTTCATCTATGCGACAGGGCCGGAAAAGGATCAGCCGGATATTGGGGAATCCAAAGCTGGGACCATTGAGGAAACGCTCGACGACGGCTCGCGCGTCAGTCGGTTGCGGGCCTATGGCTCGATGACGTACGCCGGTTTCAAGAGTTACATCTATGCGAACCTCTCCCGCGACGACACCCGCGTGCAGCTGGCGTACGACTGGATCCGCAGGAACTACACGCTTGCGGAGAATCCGGGGCTGGGAACAAACGGGTATTACTACTTCCTTGTCACGTTCGCTCGGGCGATGGAAGCTTGGGGTCTGCCCACAATCGAGACGTTTGACGCAAACGGCCATGACACGACGCGCGACTGGGCGGACGACCTTGTGGACGCGCTTGCAAAGATGCAGAACGAAGACGGATCATTTCGCCCTGTCGATGACCGCTGGATGGAAAACAACCCCGTCCTCATCACAGCGTTTGCGCTGCTCGCGCTGCAGGATGCCGTTCACTAGAGCATTTTGCGTAATTATATTCCGTATCTACAGGAGGTGAAGTAGTTTCGACACTCGTGGGGTGAGACGGCTTGGAAGGCGTCGCCCGCCGCTCGGATGAGCCTCGCTGGCGTGTCGGCCATCGCCTTGTGCGCGCTCAGGTTGTCCATCACCACGATGTCGCCAGGATTGAGCGTCGGCGCCAGGCAATGCTCAATATATCCTAAGAATAAATCAGAGTTCATCGGGCCGTCAATGAGCAGTGTCGCTTTCGGAATCACACCAGAATGTCTGATGGCGCTGATCATGGTCGTTGTTTTCCAGTGGCTGTGCGCAGCGAAGAAGTTGCAGCGCTCGCCGATTGGCGAACGCCCGCACAGCCGCGTCATATTCGTCTTCGCGCTGGATTCATCGAGAAAAACGAAGCGCTCCGGGGCGACAAACCGGCGGGCGATCATG
>Ga0114931_10001353_pt1 | contig 31339 bp, 36 predicted proteins | sample 2SBtaG_FD_89579 | JGI IMG/M metagenome (GOLD analysis project Ga0114931, IMG submission 89579) | Deep subsurface microbial communities from Kolumbo volcano to uncover new lineages of life (NeLLi) - 2SBTROV14_V59a metaG | ecosystem: Environmental > Aquatic > Marine > Volcanic | place: Kolumbo...
ATAATAGCAATAGTTGATACGACGGGTGCATATCCAGGTATTGATGCGGAAGAAAGAGGTCAGGCTGAGGCGATTGCTTATAATTTACGGGAAATGGCGAATTTGGATGTTCCAATCGTCGTTTTAGTTTTGGGTGAAGGAGGTTCAGGTGGGGCGTTGGCAATAGCCGTAGGCGACAGGATTTTGATAATGGAAAATGCGGTTTACTCGGTAATTTCACCGGAGGGGTGCGCCTCGATTTTGTGGCGAGATGCGAGTGAGGCTCAACGCGCCGCTGAAAACCTGGGACTGACGGCTGAAAAGTTAAAAGAAATGGGTTTGGTTGATGAGATTATCCCCGAGCCGTTTGAGTGGAAGACTGATATTAAGGATGCCGAAGAGAAAGCAAAAGAATTGAGTGAAATTACTTTGAGTTTGAAAGCTTCCTTAATTAAAAATCTCAAAGAAATAGAAAAAATGAGCCCTTCAAAAAGAAAGGCTCAGAGATTCAAGAAATTTAGAAATATGGGACAGTGGATAGATTCGCCCAATTAAAACGGTATATCATCTTCCGCCGGTTCGTTTTTAGAGGCGTCATCGGGTGCAGAAGATTCAGGTTTTGAAAATTCGTTAGATGAACTCGCTCTCGCTGTATTGTAGTTCTCAGATTTGTTTCCGCCGCCTAGAAACTGCATGTCGGTCGCGGTAACATCGAGAGTTTGCCGAGTGTTTCCGTCTCTGTCCGTCCATTCATCTAATTTCAGACGTCCTTCGATATAAACGGGGCTTCCTTTTTGCAGGTATTTTGAAGCATTCTCAGCTTGTCTGTTCCATAAAGTAATTCTAAACCAAGTAGTAATATCCTGCTGCTCACCGGATTTATCACGTCTTTTTTCGTTAGTCGCCATTGAGAAGTTACATACTGCGGTGCCTTGCGGGGTGTATCTGAGTTCAGGGTCGCGTCCTAAGTTTCCGACTATAATAATTTTGTTAAATGACATTTGTTTTTCTCCAAACTTTTAGTTTTTCAGCAAACGAATATAAGGTGTTCTTTCATCTCCCTATAAGGAGTATTCGCACTATTTTTTCGATTAATATTTATATATAATCTTAGACGCAAATATATAAAAACACAAAACTTGATGTATAAATTCTCTAAAACCCTGCAAAAAATCTCTTTCTTATACCTTTTGCTCTTCCCTACACTACTTGACGCACAGACTCCCTCGATTTGGAGCCAGCCGATTGGAAAATGCTGGTCATATCAAACGGCAAACCTAACCAGTTTCGGGGTTGCGTCTGATAACGATAAGATAATTCTTGTGCCCTTCTCCAACGGACTTATTAACGCACTAGACTATCAAACTGGTACTCTGCTTTGGTCTTTAAAACTTAACGGAGAACTTGCTTCGTCATTATTTATAAAAAAAGATACCCTTTATTTTATCGATCAAACGCTTGTCTCAAATCAAATTTCTTTGGTTTCGGTAGATATAAAATCCGGAATTATAAATTGGCGAAAAAAATATACTGGAAAAAAATTCACTAACAGAATTCAAATAGCCTCGAATTCGAGAAATTTATTTCTAACAGACAATAATGGAAACGTGGGGGCACTTCATGCTTCGAAAGAACCTGCGATTTGGACAAAAAAACTAGAATCAAAAATTACGTCGAATTTGCTGGTAAATGGAAAAAACCTACTTTTAGGGACATCAAAAAATCGAGCAGTGCTTCTTTCGCAGAAAAATGGCGATGTCGTCGCGCAAATCCCGATCAAAGAAAACCCGTCAAATTTATCATTAGCTACAAACAAACGCCTGCTGATTGGCGATGTGCGCGGTAATGTTCAATCTTATGACCTGGTAAAACAAAAACAAAAGTGGTTTATAAAAACGGGCGGTAAGATTACTGAAATGACACCCCTTGGAAAAAATTTATTGGTATCGTCCGATGATAACTTTGTTTACTCGGTTTCGCTTAATTCGGGCAAAAAGAGATGGAAAAGAAAGCTGTCAGGAAGGATTATCGGAAAAGCGATGTTAGATGAAGAGGTTGGAGTTTTCCTTAGTCATGGTAGTAATATCGCTATCTTTGTAAATTTAAGAAATGGAAAGATAGTCAATCGTTTGACTGTTGGTAATGCAGACTATTTTGTCGGAGCCCCTATTTTTGTTAGTAACAAACTCGCCCTGCCGACAAATAAAGGACTCATCGTTTACGGTCCCAATTTGTGTAAATCTCAGGAGATCAATTAGGTCTTAATCTTTGTCATCAAATAGATACCAAGTATTGTGAACAAAAGAAGCGGACTCCAAACCGCCAAACTCGGCGAAATAAACCCGTTTGATCCAAATTGTTCAAACGTGCTGTTAACTCCCATAAACACAAGCCATATTCCAATAGCATAGCCCAAAGTTACGACAGTTCCCTTCCGGCTCAAGGTTAACGCGAAGGGCGCGGTGAACAAAACAATAACGAAGGGGAGAAAGGGTGTTGAATATTTCTTTTGAAGGGCAATAAGATATTTTCTTTTTTCGATTTCGGATTTTGTTTCTCTCGCTTTTTTTGCGGTTTCAAAAATATCCAAATGTTTCGGCTGAGTAATCGTCTGTTTGAACGGGTTATTGTTTAGTTTTAGATGGTATTTAGGTAAACGCAACGTTGTAATATTTTCCCCATTTATTACCGATTTAATTGCTAACGGAACAAAAGTTACTTCATTATTTCCCCATGTTGCACTATCTGCTTTTGTTATGGTTTTTAGATCAAAATCAGAGGAGAACTCGTAGGCAACGAGGTTTTTGACAAACATCTTCTCGTTATCAGACGCAGCCTCGGATTCGAATGAAAAAATGCGATTTTCGCTGGAAACCCAGTATTTTCCATCTTTATCGACAATTGCGTTTCTACTTCTTATCTGCGCCCGTAAAGTGTCTTGCGCGCGGTTCGCTTTGGTCAGAACAATCTCTTGAAATACGAAATTAACAATTCCAATGCTGCCCATTAAAACAAAGCACGGAAGCAACAACCTATAGACGCTCTGTCCCGCCGCCGTCCAACTAACAATCTCATTTTGTCTGGACTTGATTATGTATGTAGCGAGTGTTGCAATCATCAGCGCGGAGGGTGCCAACTGAATATAAATATACGGCACTAGAAAGAAAAGATATTTTGCGAGCAAAGAAACGCCGTTGTCCATAGTCCCTGCGAATTTCCAAAGCTCAAATGCGGTGAAAACCAAATAAATCATGATCAGAAAAACACTCGTCACAATGTAATTTACCAATAGTGTCCAAATCAGATCGAAATCCAAAAGCCCTGTCGTAATATCTATATAGGTATTTTTTGCAGAAATCTTGTCGCCCTTTTTTCTAGTTCTAAAGGATTTCAGAAAACCAAAAACGGAAAAAGACCTACCAATTGATAATCTCTGGCTTACGAAAAGCCAAAGCGTCACGGCAGTTGTCGTTAATAAAGGTATGAGAGCAGCTGTAAGAACATTAATTGCGTCTGTTCTCGCGAGTTGTTCGCCCATAAGTGTGAGCGAGTAGTAAAAAGCCAAGCTGATAAGCGCAAGAAAAATACCGACGCCCCTTCCGCCATGATTAAATTTCAGAACAAGCCCCGCACCCAAAAGGGTAAATAAAAGTGGCGTTACCGAGAGTAAAATTCTTCTTTGCCAAAGAATATGTGCCTCAATTCCCTTTCTCCCTCCAATCGTCTGGGCGAATTTTGACAACTCCATAAGCCCCATTTCTTCCGGAGATTTTTCGGTTTTAGTCAGCTTTTTAATAATTTCGCCGCGTTTTGTTTGCACAGCGAGTCGCAAATTCCTGAAGTTCTCGGAAGCAATCTTGTTTTTACCAGTTTTATCCAGCGTTGTAACGGTCGCATCGCTTAGAACAAACTCGGCATCGTTTTCTTTTGTATCAATACGACCTTCTCTTGCCGTTATCAGACGCACTTCCTTCTTAGTTTTGTCTTCTTGCCGAATAAATAGATTTTCCCAAGTACCTTTTTCAAAATTACCGCGTCGTACATAGATCGTAAAATTATCAATCTCTGTGTTAAAAACTCCTGGGTCAATCGGAGATTCGAGTTTATGAAGTGCAGCTTTCAGAAGAACTTGCCTAACCATCTTCGCAGCTAACGGAACGCCCTTTAAGTTCACAAAAACCGCAAAAAGCGACAGCAAAATCCCCAGCAATATGACCGGGGCAACAATCTGAAGATTCCCCACACCCGCTGCCCTTATTGAAACCATTTCGCTATCGCCCTGCATCCTCGAAAGACCAATTATCACACCAATCAAAGCTGCAATCGGGCACGTAAAAGCAATTACGTTGGGTACAAGAGCAATCGCTAATTGCCAAACCAAATCATTGGGCACAGCCGTACTCAGCAAGATGTCTGAGCGTCTGCTTGCCTCGTGAACGAAAAGAATGACGCTCAGAAGTAACCAAGCAACGGTAAAGTAAGGCAACACCGCCTGGAGAACATATCTGAATAGGAGTTTGCTAAATCTTCGCATTTATAGTCGGGTATTTATTTCAAACAACTTGGGGGGAACAATTTTCTTATCCAGCACTCTCGAAATAATCTTTTTCAAAATGTTAGAAACCTCATGCAATTCTCCCGGAAAGTTCGTTGTTAGCTCTATAAATTCATTTGGCGCAACTTTTTGTGCGCTGAAAAAAAGGCTCCGCTCGGACGGAAAAACCTCCAAACCAATATTGGTACTCGCGCATCGTTTACAAAAAAGACGGAAATCGATTTGCAATATGGAAACTTCATTTGCTTCCAAAGTTCGACTACATTGTCCGCACAACCTCCAGTCAGGAAGATAACCTCCAAGTTTCAATATCCAGAATTCAAAATAGAAAACAATTGTCTCGAGACGATCTTTATTTTTAGTTCCGGACTCTAAACAGATCTTTGCCATCTTGTAAAGACGTTCGTCAGGATCATGCGGCGGTGTAAAATTAGTGAGTAAATCGACCAAATAACCAAATGTTTCCAGAAATGAAGGATTCGATGCGTCGTTAAAGAAAGACTGCAAAAGTTCGACCGCACGGATCGTAACTAACTCTCTCTCTTCCTTTTGAAGATAATCCAAGTGAACGAAAGAAAACGGTTCCAGACTTCCTCCAAATTTACTCTTTAATCGCTTTGCTCCTTTTGCAACTCCCCTAATGAGACCTTCATTCCTAGTCAAAAAAACGACAATTTTATCGGCATCCGACAAGCTGTAGCTCTTAAGGATAATCCCTTCTGTTTCAACTAAAGCCATGTTCTACCAAGGAAGAAAATAAAAAAGCCATGCTAGCCCCAGACTAATGCCCAAAAATTGTGCGAAAATCTTTAACCCGTAAGTCATGCGTTCCTTCGAAGTGCCGTCACCAAAAACCGCGAAAACCACTGAAACCAACACAGCAAACCCGACTAAGTAAAGAAAATGAATCATTTTTTTCTCCCCGCATGGATATCAATTGCATCGATAACTGCCAAATAGTTAATTAATCCGGAAACCTCAAGAAATCTACCGCCATATTCAAAAGTCGCCCATGACGCCGCATCAATCGGAGGATTAGCACCGAAAAAGAAACTGATTAAACTACCAACCCCGCTACCAAACCTGGCAAAAATATTCAGGGAATAGAGTAGCGATGCTTCGCTGAAACCAAAGCCGGGATAGTAAGCTCCCCCGCTAATAATCGCCACTATAAACATTGTCCAAAAGACGGCTGCGATTAAAATTCCGCGTTTCCAAAGCCCTTGTTGGAAATGTCCATAACCTGGAAGAATCCAGGAAATCAATCCTATTACAAATGTATTATCCATAACTTCAAAGTCTAATTATAAATCAGGTAGTCTTTTCTCAATAATCTAAATTCCGCCACGTCCTCTTTCCAACTGTCTTCAATCGAAGCAATTTTGTCACCTCTTTCAAACGCTTCACGTATTTTAGTGGTTCCTGCAATCACGTCAAATGGATTTCTATCAAAAACATATTCGTACGGCGGTTTTTTCCATTCAAATTGTTCCCTATATAAATCAAAAACAGTTTTAACCATCGCAAGTCCTGTGATAACAGGCTTAAACTCCTTTCTCGATCTAACATGAACAAAAACTCCGCCGCATACTACATCTTTATATTTTTGAAAAGTCGGCAAGAAATTCGTTGGTCTAAAAATAACGCCTACCATATTAAGAGAATTTAGAGCATCCGCAAATTCTTCTGAATCAACATAGGGTGCTCCGACATATTCAAAAGGTCTCGTCGTCCCTCGTCCCTCGGAAACCTGAGTACCTTCAAAATAAACCGTGCCGGGAAAGACTATTGCTGCGTCCAACGTAGGCATATTAGGAGACGGAATTACCCATGGCGCATCTGTTTCATCGATAAAATACTCTCTCCTCCACCCATCCATCTCAATTACTTCTAAATCGCAGCCTATTCCGAACTCCACGTTAAATAGTTTGGCAAGTTCTCCGACGGTTAGCCCATGCCTCATTGGGAGTGCATACTGCCCAACAAAAGATTCGTGTCCTTTTTCCAATAAATTTCCCTCAACATCGATTCCATTTATCGGATTTGGACGGTCACATACAACCATCTTCTTGTTAAACTTTGCGCAAGCCTTCATCGCGTTTGCCATTGTATATATGAAGGTATAGACACGTCCGCCTATGTCCTGAAGGTCAAAAACCAAAGCATCAACCTCCTCCAGCATTTTCTCCGAGGGTTCCCGAATTTCACTATATAAAGAATAAATCGGAAGCCCTGTTTTTTCGTCCACGGAATGCCCTGTCTCGATCATGTTGTCCTGAACATCCCCCCTGATACCATGCTGGGGACCAAAGAAAGTCGTAAGATCAATCTTCCTGTTTTCCGAGAACAAATCAGCCACGTGGCTAAAATTGTGGTCAACCGATGCCTGATTACAAATCAAACCGACCCGCATACCACCAAGCACTCCAATATCTTCAGTTAACAATTTCTCCACGCCGAGTCGGATGTTATAATGTTTATTCATATTGCTTTAAGTCACAAATCATAATATGTTACTTAAACTTTAGGCTTCACGATTATACAATATCTAAGACACCATTCAAATCCAATCAGATGCCGACAAAGTATAAAACTTTGCACCTCCAAGAATCGAAGGTCGCAAGAACTATATCAAACTAATCCAGCATCCTGTCAATTTGAGCATTTCACATTAAAGACTTATTATTTATCCAAACATTATGGAACATGAAAAAATAAACTCGGTTATCCGCTCTACCACCGTTCTCCTCGTTCGACATGAGGGCAAAACTGCAATGGCGGGTGATGGTCAGGTCACTCTCGGTGAAACCGTTATGAAATCAAACGCGAGAAAGGTCCGCAGGATATATAACGACAAGGTTCTAGTTGGATTTGCCGGAGCAACGGCGGATGCTTTTACTCTTTTTGCGCGTTTCGAGGCAAAACTGGAGCAATTTCAAGGGCAACTGGAGAGAGCTTCAATCGAAGTAACAAAAGATTGGCGGACGGATAAGTACCTACGGCATTTGGAAGCGCTTATTATAGTTGCAAACGCCGACGATTGTTTCTTAATATCCGGCAAAGGAGATGTAATATCCTCGGACGAAGGGTTATTATCGGTTGGCTCGGGAAGCATGTATGCATTGGCATCGGCAAGGGCATTAAAAAAACACACGAAACTTTCCGCCAAGCAAATCGCGAGTGAATCCTTGAAAATCGCGGGAGAAATATGTATTTATACAAATTCCGAAATGGTTTTAGAGGAAATCTAAGTTAAGAATTCAACGTAACAATGGCTATATCTTTATCAGGAAAAATAAAAGAAGTTTTTAATAAACCAAAACTCGACGAGCTAACCCCGCGTCAGATCGTTGAGGAGTTGGATAAGTATGTTGTCGGTCAAGCCAGCGCAAAACGTGCCGTCGCAATCGCTCTACGCAATCGTGTAAGGCGTCAGAAATTGCCACCTGAGATTGCCCGGGATGTTTTACCAAAAAATATCTTAATGATCGGATCCACCGGTATCGGGAAGACTGAGATTGCTTGACGTTTGGCTAATATTGCGGATTCGCCTTTTATCAAGATAGAGGCTTCAAAATATACAGAAGTCGGATATATGGGGCGCGATGTCGAAAGTATGGTGCGCGAGTTGACAGAGATTGCGGTTGACCTTGTAAAGCAAAAAGCTTTCGAAGATGTTACGGAACGAGCGGAGCAGCATGTCGAAGAAGAAATTCTCGACATACTGCTCCCCTCCTCCAACGAGTTTGCGCCTGATTTTGAGAATGATAACAGCATCGACTTGATCGAACCCAACCCGGCACCAAACATAAAACGTACACGCGAAAAACTGCGGAAGCAGTTAAAAAACGGCGCGCTCGAAAATAGAATAATAGAAATAGACACTCAAGATCGTTCCGGTAAAACGATAGATTTCGTGGGCGGACAAGGCATGGATGATATGGGAGTTAATCTCGGCGATATGTTTGGAAACATGTTTCCGAATAAAACCGTCAAACGGCGAATGAATATCTCCGACGCAAGAAAGTATTTGATGCGTGAGGCGCAGGAAAACTTAATTGACATGGAGCAAATAACCCGTGATGCGATAAGCAAGACAGAATCATCGGGTTTTATATTTCTCGATGAATTGGACAAAATCGCAAGCAGCTCCTCTAGCGGCAATAATCCTGAGGTTTCACGCGAAGGCGTGCAGAGAGATTTGCTTCCAATTGTTGAGGGAACCTCTGTAAATACCAGATACGGGATGGTAAATACAGATCATATTTTATTTATCGCGGCGGGCGCATTTCACGTCTCGAAACCTTCGGACTTAATCCCTGAACTTCAGGGGCGATTTCCTATTAGAGTAGAGTTGGAATCGTTAACCTTAAACGATTTTAAGCGTATCCTTACTCAGCCTAAGAACTCGCTTATTAAGCAGTATCAAGCATTGCTTAATACGGAAGGTGTAGTGCTTAATTTTACGGAAGACGCCATCGCTACGCTCGCAGAGATGACAGTTGAAATCAACAAAACAACAGAGGACATAGGTGCCAGACGCTTACATACCTTGCTAGAAAACCTTTTAGAAGATATAAGCTTTCAAGGAAGCGAACTTACGGAACTGAACCAAACAATCGATGCCGACTTCGTTAAACAGAAACTCGAACGACTTGTCGAAGATCAAAATCTAAGACAATACATCTTATAATTAAACAGGTGCATATTAAACACTTTAAACACTATCGCTTAACCCGCTTACCGTTTAAGCAGATCATAATCGTGTCCCTACTCTTTGCTTTCGCTCTTGGATGCGGCAAGAGAAAACCCCCGTTGCCTCCCGTTGAAAGGGTTCCACAAAGGGTAGCAATATCAGGCACACAGATTGGGAGCAACATACACCTAACATGGCAAATGCCCGCGAGGAACGCTAAAGGCGGCGATTTACTCCGTGTCGTGAGAGTGGATGTATATCGACTTGCCGAGCCGCTCAGCGACCCGCTTTCTTTAACAGAGGAAGAATTTTCCGCGCGTAGCACTTTGATCGCCACCGTACCGGTTAACGACTCCGACTTTGCACTTAAGAAAAAAACTTATGTCGATGCCCTTTCTTTTGCCGGACAAGCGGCACGCCTTACATACGCAATCAAATTCGTTAACGCCTCTGGACAGAAAGCCGCCTTTTCTAATTTTTTTCTAATCGAACCCACTTCGAAAATCGCCAAACAGGCAACAGACCTGAAGGCGAAAATTACCCAAGAAGCGTTGGAACTTTCATGGGTTGCACCTACCGAAAACGTTGACGGAACGACTCCGCCTAACATTCTCGGTTACAACCTTTATCGCAGACTCAAGTCTAAGCCCCCATATAAGCGATTAAACTCCTCGCCAATTAAAACCTCGTCCTACTCGGATATTTTCTTTTCGTTTGAAACTGAATACATCTATTTGGTCAGGGCTGTTTCTCTGGGAAGCGGCGGGCAGCCTGTCGAGAGTCGCGCTTCGAATATACTTGACGTCCTACCAAAAGATACGTTCGCGCCCAAGCCCCCCGCCGCTATCACCATCGCCTCGGCACCAAATAGTATTTCTATCTTTTTTGCCACAAATGTTGAGAAGGATGTTGTTAGATATCGGGTTTATCGGTCAACCGATCCAAACACTGCGAAAACTGATTGGAAGCTTGTTACGCCAAAAGGAATAAAAACGAATACATTCAGGGATACTAAAGTAGAATCCGGAAAAACCTATTATTACTATCTTGTCGCGATTGATAAATTTGATAATGTAAGTTCAGCATCGGAAGTTGTTTCCGATGAAGCCCTTTAATCATGAAAGTTTGCCGATTTGTTTATCAAAATGAAATTCGTTGGGGAGTATTGGAGAAAGAACGAATTGGCTTGCTTCCCGACTTATTTTTGGATTGTTCTCTTAATAACAACGCCGCGCCTGAAGAATATATCCGCCCTGCCCAGATAGACTTGATTCCGCCGGTAGCACCATCAAAGATCGTCTGCGTCGGAAGAAATTATTCCGCACACGCAAAAGAACTTGGAAATGAAACTCCGACTGAGCCACTCCTATTCCTCAAGGCTCCTTCTGCAATAGTTATGGACGGTCAAGATATTCTTTTGCCCAAGCAAACGGAGCAAGTAGAGCATGAAGGTGAATTGGGAGTCGTTATCGGACGCGAGTGCAGAAAACTTGCGGAAACGGACAACCCTTTTGAATACATTCTCGGGTATTTATGTTTGAACGACGTAACTGCCCGTGACCTACAGAAAAAAGATGTCCAATTTACCCGCGCGAAATCTTTTGACACTTTTTGCCCGATCGGATCCTTTATCAAAACAGAGTTGGACGTTTCGGACATTCGTGTTACAACAAGAGTCAACGGGGAAATTAAGCAAGATGGGCGAACTTCGGAGATGGTTTTTGATGTTCCCTTTTTGGTAAGATATATTTCCAATCAAATGACATTAAATACAGGAGACATTATCGCTACGGGCACGCCAGCCGGCGTTTCTGCCTTTTCGAATGGGGATGTTTGCGAAGTTGAGATTGAAGGAATAGGGGTTTTGAGAAATAATATTAGAAAATAAACTGAAGGGGATTTTATGAAATTTTTTGTTGATACTGCAAACTTGGATGAAATTAAAGAAGCAAATGAATTGGGATTGATCGATGGAGTTACGACCAATCCTTCTTTAGTAGCGAAAGAGGGCGATGTGGATTTTAAGCAACGCATTGCTGAAATCTGTGAAGTTGTGGCCGGAGATGTTTCTGCGGAAGTAACTGCTCTGGACACTGAAGGAATGCTGCAAGAGGGTCGCGAATTTGCAAAGATTGCGGATAACGTCGTTATCAAATGTCCGCTAACATGGGACGGGCTCAAGGCGACTAAACAATTTCGTAGCGAAGGAACAAAAGTAAACGTTACCCTATGTTTTTCTTCAACCCAAGCCTTGCTCGCGGCTAAAGCCGGTGCGACCTACATTTCCCCTTTTATTGGCAGGCTTGATGATATTTCACAAGACGGAATGCAATTAATCAGAGATATTGTTCAAATTTACGACAATTATGATTTTGAAACGGAGGTTCTCGCAGCGAGCATTCGGCACCCAATGCATATTGTAGATTCTGCTCTTGCGGGAGCCGACGTCGCAACCGTACCTTTCAAGGTCTTAAAGAAAATAATCAAGCACCCTCTCACTGATAAGGGCTTGGATGCCTTCTTAGCTGATTGGAAAAATAGCGGTAGAAACTAGTTAAGAGTAACGCCTTCAGGGGAATCTTACGCGTATTAAACATTATTGTTTTTTTGCGTGTAACGCCCGATACTCCCGAAGGCTTTGCCTTGATCTCTATTTAAGCAACTTTTCGATTTCCTTTTTTAGGACCACCGCGTCCGAATTGGCATCTAAAGCGATACGCAGCCTTTCTTTGAATTCTTGATACTCTTCGGAATCATCAAATAGATTCCGGCTTTCCTCAAAAAAGCCATCAATCATTTCACTCGACAGCCCGTCATCTAAATCAAATGCTTCATCAATTCTAACTATCAAAGTCGAGAGTACCCGCAGCCAAGCAAATCTTTTATCTCCCAAAAGTAACTCTAAAAACCGCCCTGGCGAGACCGAACCAACTTCATTTTCATAATTCTGTCGTTCGCGATCCATCAAGGCTTTATGAAAACGTAAGAATTTATCTCGAACCTCTTTTATCCTGATCTTTCTATCTTCGAATCTATTGCTCATAACAAAAATCAATTCCCGTCAAAAAATATTCTACCCCTAAGGTTTCACAAAAGTCCCACGCTGTAAATCATCCAGTGCCTCCCTAATTTCGGTCTGGGTATTCATAACAAACGGACCGTAACGTGCGATCGGTTCATTCAAAGGCTTCCCTGACACAAGCAAAAACCGCAAGCCATTTCCCCTTGATTCTACTTCCACACAATCGCCGTCATCGAAGACGACTAAGCGATCCGCTTTGATGAGCGGTCTATCATCGTTAGCACTAATACCAAAATATCCTTCGCCTCTAAATATATAGGCAAATACATTATGTCCTTTAGGGACTTCCTGCTTGAACGTTGAATTTGCTGGAAGAACGACATCCATGTATGTCGGTTCAGCTTGAATATCTCGGACAACGCCTTCAGTTTCATCTACCTTGCCCGCTATAATTCTGACCCTAACGCCATTAGCTTTTTCGACAACGGGAATCTCCTGTTGTCGAAACTCCTGATAGCGAGGTTTCATCATTTTATCCTTTGAGGGTAAATTCACCCAGAGTTGAAATCCCTCCATCTTACCTTCTTTGATCTGAGGCATTTCTTCGTGCATAATCCCGCTTCCGGCGGTCATCCATTGAACATCTCCCTCTCCTATTACACCTTCATTTCCGCTTGAGTCTTTGTGCTTAATTAAGCCCTTAAGCATATATGTAACAGTTTCAATACCCCTATGCGGGTGCATCGGAAAACCAGCTATATACTCGTCCGGATCTTCCGATCCAAAGTGGTCTAGTAGCAAAAACGGGTCTAGTTCCGTAAATTTTCGGTTTCCAATAGCACGTCTTAACGCCACCCCAGCACCATCCGATGTCTCTTCAGGCTCTAATATAGCGCGTATCTTTCTGCATTTGCGCTCAAAAGTAGTATCCATAATTGTAAATTTCACCTTACTCTTATAATCTTTAGCTAGCTTACAACTATTTTATTAGCTTGCTAACTATTATGTCAAATGAAAAGATTGAAACTGGACCCGACCCCATTTCGAAACTGATTACAAAACTTACAATAGTTCATCGCTCACGAATGGAAAAAGCGATGTGCGATATCGGCTTACATTCAGGACAGTCTCAGATCCTGATGGTTCTTTGGGAAAACGATGGGTTGAGCCAAGCATCTCTGGTCATGAGACTTAGCGTGTCTGCCCCTACTATAAACAAAATGGTCAAGCGGCTCGTTCAAACCGGCTTTGCAACAAACGACTCTTGCCCAAACGACGGAAGACTAAAGCGCGTCCACCTGACTAAAAAAGGGTTTTCGATACGTAACGATGTCGAGCGACAGCTCGAATCCCTTAATAAAACCATTTTCGAAGGGTTTAGCGACACAGAAAAGATACTCGCACCTATACTTTTGCAAAAAATTATATTCAACCTTCAAACTAAGCCAAGCGAAAGTTAGTTTTCTTTTTTTCGCGTTTCCAATGGCATTCTGAGGGGCATTCTTATCAAATTCTTTTTATTACGGTTCCTAATCAAGTTACGGTGAAATTTTATGATAAAACACTATGAAGAAACCTACCTAGAGGGGTATAATAAGAAATAAAAGGAGGCGATAACATGAAAATCTTATTAGCAACTGACGGAACAAAGCACAGCGATCAAAGCGTAGATTATGTTTCAAACCTTTCGCTTGGGAAGGGAGATGAGATTAAAGTCGTTTCTGTTGTCGATATGGCAATTCCTATGACTTTTGATGCCTATGCGGGATATCTGCTCGACACTTAGAACTTGAAAAGGCTTCGAGGGAGCACGCCGCTAGAGTCTTAGATGAATCTGTCAAAACTATTGTCGAGAGATTAAATAACCCTGACGTCGCCGTTTCGAAAGAAGTTCTTATCGGCTCTCCTGAGAGTTCGATAGTCGAGGCGTCTGAAGAATTTGAAGCTAATTTGATAATAGTCGGATCCCATGGTTATAGCCGTTGGGAAAGAATGCTACTCGGTTCGGTTTCCGATTCGGTAATACATCACGCACCGTGTTCTGTTCTTGTTGTTTGGGACGAAAAAAAATAATAGCGTACCATATTTACCATGACGCGCCGTATTGATACTCCGCAGACCAAATTTCAGCAGATACTCCAAGAAGGTGTATCAATCAACGCTCGAAAATTTGATAATAGTATTCATCGTTACTGGACTGCTGATTTGGTGGGCAAACAAGGTTCACTCCTTACATTTATTGGAGAATTTGACCGAGAAATTACCCACCCTCAACTCGGAGTAATAAAACGCGGCACGGTTTCACACGAGTATTATTGGTTGGATCGCTGGTATAACGTCTTTCGTTTCTACGAACCGGACGGCGAATTTCGTAACTACTATTGCAATATTAATCTTCCTCCAACCTATAAAAACAATTCGCTCGATTATGTTGACCTCGACATTGACGTTTTGGTTCAAAAAGACTTTACTTATAAAATTCTTGATCAGGAAGAATTTGAGGAACACGCCCTTTTGTACAACTATCCCCGAGAAATTAAACAACGAGTGAAATCGAGTCTCGCCGACATCCTCAAGATGATCGAAAAGCGAATCTTTCCCTTTGATCAATAGGTCGTGTCATTTTAGCGTTTAGTTTGGCATCTCCTAATGCGCAAAACGATTTGGTAACCCCTTCTGTTTGCCGAAAGAAGCCAATCACTCTTGTCTAAAGTTGCCAAAACCTATATTTCAGTTAAACTTATACAATGCATCCGACAACCAAAGAAGAGCCTATGGATAAACTCGAAACACTAAGGAAAAAAAGCCTTGACGCTGAAAAAGGCGGTGGCGAAGCAAGAGTCGAAAAACAAAAAGCGCAGGGCAAGTTGACCGCGCGCGAACGAATTGATTTTTTTCTTGATGAAGGAAGTTTTGAGGAGTTTGATAAATTCGTCGAACATCGCTCAAATGATTTTGGCTTGGACAAACGCAAATATCCGGGAGACGGCGTAATAACCGGACACGGCTTGGTTGATGGGCGCGAGGTTTTTGTTTTTGCCCAGGATTTTACGGTGTTCGGAGGCTCTTTGAGTGAAACTCACGCACAAAAAATTTGCAAAGTTATGGATTTGGCGATGAAAACGGGCTGTCCTGTTATCGGATTAAATGATTCGGGCGGTGCGAGAATTCAGGAAGGTGTCGTCTCACTTGGAGGTTACGCGGATATTTTCTTGCGAAATACCTTGGCGAGTGGGGTGGTACCTCAAATCAGCTGTATTATGGGACCTTGCGCTGGAGGAGCAGTTTATTCGCCGGCTATCACGGACTTTAACATAATGGTTAAAGATACGTCCTATATGTTCATAACTGGTCCAGATGTTATCAAAACCGTTACACACGAAGATGTTACAAAAGATGAACTCGGCGGCGCAATGACTCACAATTCAAAATCGGGTGTCGCTCATTTTGCCGCAGACGACGACGAACATTGTCTTAGACTTACCCGCGAACTTCTTTCATTTATTCCGTCGAACAATATGGACGATCCGCCGTTTGTCCCGACTGAAGATTCTTCTGACAGGACCGATGATTTACTAAATTCGATAGTTCCTGAAAATTCCAATCAGCCTTACGACATTCGTGAAATAATTAGAAATGTTGTTGATGAAGGATATTTCTTTGAAACACAAGAACATTTTGCACAAAATATTGTTGTCGGGTTCGCAAGACTGGGCGGGCATTCGGTCGGAATTGTTGCTAACCAGCCTGCTTTTTTAGCCGGCGTTTTAGACATTGATGCTTCAATCAAAGCAGCACGGTTTGTTCGCTTCTGCGATGCTTTTAATATCCCTTTAATAACCTTTGAAGATGTTCCGGGGTTCCTCCCCGGTGTCGGTCAAGAACACCACGGAATCATACGTCACGGCGCAAAACTCCTTTATGCCTTCGCCGAAGCCACAGTCCCAAAAATCACAGTTATTACCCGAAAAGCTTACGGCGGTGCCTATTGTGTAATGGCTTCAAAACATATTCGAACAGATATTAATTTTGCATACCCCTCAGCCGAAATCGCCGTTATGGGAGCAGAAGGTGCAGTTGGAATTCTGTATCGAAATGAATTTAAGGAAACTACCGACGCTAGAACTCTTTTAGAACTTAAGAAAAACGAATTCACAGAAAAATTCGCAAACCCATACGTTGCTGCAGAACGAGGATTTATAGACGAAGTTATTGAGCCGAAATTTACACGTCCAAAACTTATTCGAGCATTGAATTTATTAAAAACCAAACGTGATACCAATCCGCCAAAGAAACATGGGAATATTCCGCTGTAAAAAGCGTCGAATAAGAATCTTGACGTTAAAGCCACGAGGAAAAATAATGAAAAGAGAAAATATTGCATTGAAAATATATTCGATCACCTTAACCTTAATTCTTGCCTTTATTCTAGTCTCGGGATTTAGATCATATGATTCGCATAAAAAATTCGATGAAATCACAGTGAAACGAATAAACGTTATCGAGCCCGATGGAAAGCTAAAAATGGTTATCAGCAACAAAGATCAGCAACATCCGGGAATAATTGACGGAAAAACTTTCCCAAAACGTGAACGACCTTCGGGAATTCTATTCTTCAACGAAGAGCAAGACGAAGTCGGTGGTTTAGTTTATCGAGGAAACAAAAAAGACGGAGCCAACATGGTTATATCATTTGATCAATATAAGAATGATCAAGTGATGCAACTGCAGCTAAAAACCAACAAAGCCGGCGATAATCGGTACGGATTACAGATTTGGGAACGGGACAAAAAGCTTACTTTTCCCGTTCTCAAAGAAACATTGGAAATGCTCGATAAAAAAGGCTATCGATACCAACAGAAACTGGAATACCTGAAAAAGAAAAATGGAGGAGAGCCAATCGTTGCCTCAAGAATGTTTGTCGGAAAAAACTACGACAGAGCAACAGGAATGTTTATTCGCGATAAGAATGGGACTGAACGGTTAAGGGTTTATGTTGATTCCAATAACAATCCCAAAATTGAGGTTCTTGATGAAAAAGGTAAAGTGGTCAAGAATTTTTTGGGTAAATAAGTCCTTAATCGACGTACTGGACCAAAGTTAATTCGGGCTTTATCTCTTTTAAAAAATAAGAGAGATACAAATCCTCCTAAAAAACATGGTAATATTCCTCTTTAGTGTATTGATTTTGAAGTTTATTTACTTAGGATTACCCTTCGCGTATCTTAGGAAGGTTGGTGCCGAGGGCGAGACTCGAACTCGCATGGATTGCTCCACACGCCCCTCAAGCGTGCGTGTCTACCAATTTCACCACCTCGGCAAATTTCTAACTATTACTTGTCTTCTTTTTTGCCGCTACTGTCCGTTTCGGCTTTCTTGGAATCGTCTTTTTTAGCGTTTTCTTTTTTAGGGTCGCTCGTTTTTCCTTTAACGTCAGCTTTTTTATCGGCTTTTTCATCTGATTTCTTTTCATCGTCTTTTGCTTCAGACTTATTGGTTTGAGATGTCGATGAATCGTTGGATTCCGAAGCCGCAGAACTTTCCTGATTCGAATTGCCGTTACTATTCGCCCCGTTGGTATTCGAGTTGGAACTACCTGTAGTGGGTTGATCGGGATTTTGGGAATCAAGAACAGAGCTCTTACCTACAATTGCCGGCAAAGATAGAAGAAGGGCGGAAAGCATAAAAACAGTTGCCGCAGCAATCGTAAGTTTTGATAATACGGATGCTGTGCCTCTAGGGTTCATGGCGGCACTTGATACTCCGCTGGTAAAAAGAGCTCCGGCATCGGTTTTACCCGGTTGAAGCAAAACCGCGCCGACTAAAACGATACACGATATGAAAAATACTATAAATAAAAAGGTTTCCAATTTACTACTCCAATTCTAAACTACTTATAATTAACAATTTCTGAGAAAGTTTTGGCATCTAAACTCGCGCCGCCAACTAAAGCACCATCAATATCAATTTGCCCCATTAAATCTCTAACGTTAGCAGGTTTTACCGAACCTCCGTAAAGAATTCTCGTCGCATCGGCAGTTTCACTCGAATGTCTCTCCTTTAAAACGCCGCGCAAAAATGAGTGCATTTCTTGAGCCTGTTCAGGCGTGGCAGTCTTTCCCGTGCCAATAGCCCAGACAGGCTCGTAAGCGATAATAATACGTTCCATATCTGAAACTGTCAAACCTTCCAAAGCTCCCATTAATTGAGTTTTCACTACTCTCTCAGCACCTCCGCCTTCCCTGTCTTCAAGACTCTCGCCAACACAAACAATCGCCGTTAACCCAAAACTCAAACACGCTTTCGTCTTTTCGTTTACCGATGCATCGGTTTCTCCATAAAACTGTCGCCTTTCCGAGTGACCAACGATGATATGATTCGCCCCCACATCCTTAATCATGTCCGCACATACCTCACCTGTGTTCGCGGAGTGCTCAGAATATCTCGAACAATTCTGTGCGGATACTTGTATATTTGATCCCTCAAGCCTGTCGGCTTCGGTTTTCAACGCAGTGAAAACCGGCGCAATGATGATCTCACAATGTGTTGCATTAGCCACTAAGGGCTTCAATTCCAAAGCTGTATCAACCGCCTCATCAAGCAATTTATACATTTTCCAGTTTCCTGCAATAATAGGTTTTCTCATGTTTATTTTTGTACCCTGGCGGATCTTGTCATTATATTTAGCCTGACCTCAACCTCATTTCCAATGAAATTCGGTACGCTCTTATGCTGATAATTTACCCCATACTCCGTTCGATCAATCTTCAGGGTTGCAAAGAACCCCATTGTTACATGGGTTTTTGTTTTGTTGAGTTCCTTTCCCTTAATCGAAAATGGAAAACTAATTTCTTTAGTAACTCCGCGCATGGAAAAATCTCCAATAAGAGTCAGCTTTTCACCCTCTTTTATAATTCTTTTGCTTTTAAAAGTAATATTGGGATGATTTGCAACATCAAAAAAATCAGCAGTTTGTAAATGTCGATCGCGTCCATCAATACCCGTGTCGATACTAGATGCGTCGATAACTACATTTACCTTAGATTTAGTGATGTCATCTTCATTATATACGAGGTCCATCCTAAATTTTGAGAATTTTCCATGAACCTCCGACAAGCCACCAGCTATCGGAACCGCAAAACCAATATTCGAATGATTCGTATCTATCCGAAATTTAATTGCGTTCGTTAACATGGGAGACGCAAAGAAAAACCCACTTAAAATCATCACCGATAAAATCACTTTCATAAGAAAATCCTCGCTACACTTAAAAACTTATAAAGTCCTCATTTATTTAACCCTAATTTCATAAACGGTAGAATTAGAAAGCTAAAACCCGACAATGACATTATTCTTTCGAATTATCCAACGCTGTCACCCCGGGCAACTCATCGCCCGATAAGAACTTCAAAGCGGCTCCACCGCCCGTCGAAATGTGCGATATCTTGTCACCCAAGCCCGCTTGATTAATCGCCGCTACTGAATCCCCGCCGCCAACAACCGAAAAAGCACCTTTTTCGGTTGCGTTTGCTACCGCCTTGGCAATTGCGATTGTTCCTTCATCAAAAGGCTTTTCCTCAAACATCCCCATCGGTCCATTCCAAATAATTGTTTTTGCCCCTTCAAGTGCTTTTTCAAAAATCACTGCGGTTTCCATTCCAATATCCAAACCGACAAGTCCGGTATTTGTAAACTCAATCGGGATTGTCTTGCATGAATTCAGGGGGTCGTAAGAATCCACTACCTGATGATCTGTCGGTAAGATAAGCTCTACACCTGCTTCCTTAGCTTGTTTTTTAATTTCCAGAGCCAACGGCATCATGTCATCTTCAACCAACGATTTCCCTACCGTGAAACCTTCCGCTTTGAAAAAAGTATATGCCATTGCACCGCCGATCAAGAGTTTATTAACCTCCTGTTTTATCAACGACTTAATAATAGGAATCTTATCTGATACTTTAGCCCCGCCAAGAATCGCTACAAAAGGTCTCGCGGGATTTGCCAATACCTTACCTAGTACTTCAAGTTCCTTTTCAAGGAGCATTCCCGCAGCGCAAACATCAACAAATTTAGTAATTCCAACCGTTGAGGCATGTGCGCGGTGAGCCGTTCCAAATGCGTCGTTTACATAAACGTCAGCCATTTCTCCAAGCTCTTTCGAAAATTCTTCATCATTGGCTTTTTCCTCCGAATGAAATCTTAAGTTTTCTAATAGCAGAACGTCGCCATTTTTTAATGAAGAAACCTCTTTTTTGGCTATTTCACCGATACAATCGTCGGCAAAAGCCACCGTACATCCTAACAATTCCGAAAGGCTTGAAACAACCGGCTTTAGAGAGAATTGTTCATTTCTCACTCCTTTCGGTCTGCCTAAATGCGAAGCGAGAATTATTTTGGCACCCGCATTTATAGCATATTTAATCGTCGGCAACGCGCCCCTAATTCGCGTGTCATCTGTAACCTTCCCGTCGTGAATCGGAACATTAAAATCAACCCGAATGAAAACCCGTTTTCCAGCCAGGTCTAAGTCCTTTATCGATAGCTTTTTCATAATTCAAAAAAGGAAGTCTGAGAATGTTTATCCCTGACTTCCCCATTAATTCAAAATAAACCGTTCCTACAAACCCTTGCCTGCAATGTATTTAACCAAATCCCGAACTCGGCAGGAATAACCCCATTCATTGTCGTACCAGGTAAGAATTTTGACCGAGGTACCATCAAGAACCGACGTATTATCCGCGTCAACAATTGATGAATGCGAATTCCCACGGTAATCAATCGAAACCAGAGGCTCTTCAGAGAATCCTAAGATTCCGCTCAATTCTTCATTCGCAGCATTTTTCAATACCTTATTTACATCCTCCGTGGTTGTTTCTTTTTCGACGTTAATAACAACATCAACCAAGGAAACGTTAGGCGTTGGAACACGAACCGAAATCCCTTCAAATTTCCCTTCTAACTCGGGAATTACGAGCGAAACAGCTTTTGCAGCCCCGGTCGAAGTTGGAATCATTGAAAGTCCCGCAGCTCTTGCACGCCTTAAATCCTTATGCGGCAAATCAAGCAAACGTTGCCCATTTGTATAGGCATGAATTGTCGTCATTTGCGCATTCTTAACGCCGTAGTTTTCATGAATAACCTTAGCAACCGGTGCCAGACAATTTGTTGTGCAGGAAGCATTTGAAATAATATGGTGACTGTCCGGCTCATAGACGTTTTCATTTACACCCAGAACAATCGTCGCATCGGGATCTTTCCCGGGAGCTGATATAACAACCTTTTTCACCGTTCCTCTTAAATGCTTACTAGCATTTTGATGATCCCTGAAAAGTCCGGTTGACTCAATCACAATCTCTGCACCAACTTCTTCCCAAGGAATTTGGGCTGGATCTCTTTCACTAAAAACTCGAAATTCATCGCCATCGACTGTAATAGATGAATCAGTATGCGAAATCTCTTCTTCAAGGTTTCCCATCACCGAGTCATATTTCAATAAATGTGCCAGTGTTTTTGTATCTGTCAGATCGTTTACAGCTACAAAATCAATGCTATCGTCAGCAAGCGAGCTACGCAGAACATTTCGTCCTATTCGTCCAAATCCGTTAATCGCAACCTTAACTCCCATCGTGTTAAAAGCTCCTCCAAAAATAAAAGATATAATAATGAAAAGATACTTCAAAATCTGTTAAAGTTCAAAGATGTTATGACTTTCGTGGTGTATTCTGTTTCTTGGAGATTATCCATTTAAATAAATTTCTTTTTTGAAACAAAACGGAAAATTTTGTCGTAAATATGCAAGAGTTCTAGTGAAGATAATACAAAGCCATTAATAATTTTGGAGCTATTCAATAATGAATTTTATTCGACGCAAGTTTTTATTTTTCTTATCCTTAACGCTTTCGGTTTTTTCCTTCGGTATCTCAGTGAGCGCAATCCAAACACACAAGCCGAACGAGGAAAAATCCGCGGCTTTAAAAACCGCAGCGACAATCAAAAAAGTGCCTAAATCAAAAAGCACCAACGCCGTTTATACTGGAAATGCCAGTGTTGTTAAACCTGTAAGACCTAGAACATCGAATTTGACGAGAGTTGGGGTTGATCCGGTTCAATCCAAATCGCTTAGTCTAAATAAGGCTATTCGGTTGGCTCTCCAAAACAATAATGATATTGAGGTCGCGCGAAACGATGTAAAAATTGCGGAATCTACTTTGCGGTCTCTTCTTGGATTCTACGAACCGGTTTTCACTGTCAATCCTAAATATACCAACACGGTACGTCCGCAGCCGAGCACCTTAGGCGGAGCGGATCTTTCTGGTGTTACTCGAAGCAATGTATTCCGTGTCGATTCAACCTTTAACCGTCCGGTTAAACAGGGCGGTGGAAATTTGAATGTGTTTTTTAATAACGATCGGAGCTCCACTAGCAGTTCGTTTTCGCAATTTAACCCTACATTTAACACGAGTGTCGGCGTTTCTTTTACACAGCCGCTTCTCCGAAACCGAAACGTTGACCAAACAAGGCGTCAAATTCGTATTCAGCGAAAGGTAATAGCTCAATCAGACGCGGATTTCCGAACGCAAACGATAAATGTTATTTCCCAGGTTCAAAAAGCCTATTGGGATTTGGTTTTTGCCTTGCGAGACCAACAGAATCGGATAGCTAATCTCAATTTAACAAAAGAAAACTTGAGACAAGTTGACGCGAGAATTACAGCCGGAGCCGCTGCACCGCTACAACGCGCCGAGGTTAGCACCGAATTGGCGAACCGTGAATCCGACGTACTACTTGCGACCCAACAGGTATCGATCTCGGAAAACACCTTAAAGCGTTTACTCTTAAAAGAAACTAAGTCACCCGAATGGACGAAGAGTTTTATTCCGACTGATAAACCTATCTATTCCGATGACCCAATAGATCTTGCTGTGGTAACCCGCGATGCGATTTCAAATCGACCTGAACTTAAGCGTTTGAAATTGCAAAACGATGTCAATTCAATTGATATTAAATATTTTCGAAATCAGATAAAACCGCGAGTTGATGTAACCACGAGTTATACAATGCTTGGTTTGTCGGGAGCTACGTCAAGCCCAACGCAGCCCTTAACCGTCCCGCTGATCGCGGGAAATCCGCAAACTAACGCAAACGCATTTTTGTTAAATGAGCTACTTCAAATAAATCCGAATATAACAGTGCCAAATCGCACGATTCCGGTATCCGTGCCGTCGCAATTCATTGGAGGGTACGGGAAATCGCTCACCAATCTGTTTAAGAACAAAACTCGTGTTTTTGAAGTTGGTGTGACGATCTCTCTACCTTTACGGAACAAAACGGCAAAAGCGGATCTAGCGACAGCGGAGTTTCAAAACAAAGGCTTGCTGCCCAAACTCGAAATCAGGAGCAAGCAGTTATAGTAGAAGTTAGAAACGCTGTTCAAGCTGTTACCACGGCGAGAGAGAGGGTTTTAACATCTAAGCGAGCTCGGAAAAACGCTGAGATTCAGCTTGATGGCGAACGAAAACTATATAAAGTCGGTCGTTCTACAACGTTTTTGCTTTTCCAAAGGGAAAACGCTTTGACGAATGCAAGAAACTCGGAAATTCGAGCGGAAACCGACTATAACAAGGCACTTGCTGATCTACAGAAAGCTACTTCGACGACATTTCGCGTAAACAACATCGTGGTTGACTCGCCGAAGAAAACTGGAAATTAGGAAGGAATAGAAAAATAATTTCACACAGATGCTGGGTTGGTTAAAGCTCAGCATCTTTTTATTTGCACGATATTCTGTTGTTTTGTCATTTTGGGTTATCTCTGCGAAGATAGACGCGTGAAAATTTCCGCCTGCATTATTGCCCACAACGAAGAAGCCAATATAGCCAAAGCGCTGAAATCCCTTGAATGGGCGGATGAAATAGTCGTAGTTGATTCCGAGAGTACAGATAAAACCAGGGATATTTGTGAAAAGTTTGGAGCAAAAGTCCTCGTTCAGAAGTGGTTGGGATTTGGCAAACAAAAACAATTTGCTGTTAATCAATGTTCTCACAAATGGATTTTTAGTCTCGACGCTGATGAGGAAGTTTCAATCGAGCTTAAAGAGGAAATCTTGAAGTTAAAAAAAGAAAAGGAACTCGTAGCGGACGGCTTTAGAATTTCTCGTCTCTCAATTTATATGGGTCGTCCAATTTATCATTGCGGCTGGTATCCTGACTGGCAGCTACGTCTATTCAACCGCGAAAAAGGCAAATGGAAAGATGTTTTGATCCATGAATCTTTTCAGATGAAAGAGGATACGAAAACGGGAAAAATAAAGAAAGATATCCTTCACAGAAGTATTCCCAACCCTGGTTATCACAGTAAAATGATTAGTGAACGGTATGCTCCGTTAGCGGCAAAGCAAATGTTTCAAAATGGAAAAAGATCATCGAAGTTGAAAATCGTGACGGTTGGATTTACCACTTTTGTTCAAGTGTTTTTTCTGAAGCTCGGCTTTCTAGATGGTTTTCCGGGTTTTTGCATAGCTCGTTTTGCTGCCCATCACGCATACTTAAAACATTTGCTTCTCTGGGGAAAAATTAACTCGAAAGAATAGCCGTTACGTCTTTCCAAAATACAACTTCCAATTCGATTCGAACATCAAAGCCTTTGTTATTGCAGAATTTTAGGCTATTATTTGAGAAGTAAATAAGTAAGCATCGCCCTCGAATCTTTATAAAATTGAAATGAGAAAAATCACCATATTGTTTTTTGTTTTGGGTATCTGCACCGCAGGACTGTCGGCACAGACCGAAAAGGGTATTGATACACAGACCAAAAAGATAAAGAATGAGGGCGGCAAGGTCATCGTTGGCAACGATGTCAGTCGTTCATGGAGTTGGGGTAAGGATAAAACTAAAATTCGAAAGAGGCTCCCCAATCCATACAAACTGAATTCTCGTCGCGATGTTTTAGTGAAAACAATCGCAAGATTGCTCAAAGACAACAAGATGGTTGTTGATGAGGCTGCTTCGAGATTTCAGAAAGGTTTGATCGTAACCCAGCCATTTCTATTTTCAAAAGGGGCTATTTTAACGAAAAACGAATTGAATCGTTATGCGCTGCTTCCCGAACGCAACTCAGTCTGGACTCGAGGCAGATACACATTAACGATTGATGTTCAATCAATCGATGGAATAAGGAATAATGTTTCGGTCAACGCGAAAGTAGAGGGACGATCAAGAGATGGACTTTTTAGCGAATGGCTGACTTTGACCAGTTCAGGCAATGCAGAAGATGAGTTTCTCGCCAAGCTCGTGGAAAATATTGGGAGTGGTTTGCCAAGCGGAGAGCGGAAACCATAGTTGATCTTGCGATATTTTAATGAAAAAGAACTTTCTTACAAATTTCCTGATCCAGGTTACTTTATTCGTCATATGCCTTGGGGTGCAAAACGCTTATGGTCAAAATCGGCGGGATGGCGAAGGACGTATTCCAGAATCCTTGCAAGAACGCCTCGCGGAGATGAGAATCAGGGAAAACAAAAAGGAATTTAAGAAGCTCGTAAAACGAAGCGAAACAGTTGCTTCATTAACAAAGGAAATTCGCTATTCTTATGAAAAACATAAAGTACTCACACCCAAAGACCAGAAAAAACTAACGAAAATAAGAAAGCTTCTTAAGAAAATCCGTCGCGATCTGAATGCCAAAGAAAATTTCCCCCCTCTCCATGATAGGAAGCCCAAATCGATTTCTCATGCGATTGATAGTCTTCAGTACAGCACATCGCAACTATTTAGTGCCGTAAAAAAAATAACAAGACACAGTATATCTGTAACGGCGGTACAAAGTTCTAATACTACCTGGTGGTTGGTAAAATTCCTTCGACTTAAATCAGCACCTCAAGATCGAAAATGAAGCTACTTTTTAATTATCTTAATTTCTCTAAGTTAAATAAACCCTTCTTTGCTACCTGTCTCATTTTGCTAACTCTACAGCTAACCGTTATATCTCAAAAAAAGGATGAAGATATTATAAAAGTCGATTCAACCCTTGTTGTGCTTAACGCTACCATTACGGATGGTAATGACCGTCCGGTACACGGGTTACTTAAAAATCAATTTGAGATTTTTGAAGATGATTCCCGTCAGGTGATTGAATTTTTTGAACCTCAAAAAACCCCATTTGCTGCTGTTATCTTGATTGATACATCCGGCAGTATGGAACAAAGGGTTAGTTTGGCTCGCTCTGCCGCGATAAAATTTCTCGCTGGCATGAGAGGTGAAGATAAGGTTGCAATCTATAATTTTGACTCTAAAGTCCGGTTGGTTCAGGATTTTTCTAACCTGCGGGATTTAATTCCCCAAATTTACGACTTAAAAGCCAACGGGTGGACTGTTTTAAACGATGCGATTTACAAAGCCGCGAAACGACTTGAGAACCGTGGGGAAAAACGCAGGGCAATCGTAGTATTATCTGATGGTGCGGACACGAAAAGCGGACGCTCTTCAAAAAAAGCACTTAAGGCGGCATTAAAAGCTAATGCAACGATCTATACAGTTGATATGTCTGCGCTAAATTCCGGCGGCAAACGCCGAATGCAAAATCGGGCAGTGTTAAAAAACTTCGCAAAAAAAACCGGCGGAAAATTCGTCAAGACCCCTGGTGGAGTGGCGATGCGCGATGCGTTCGAAAATATCGTGGAAGAATTGGGCATCCAATATACCCTTGGATATTACCCGTCCAATACTAAGAAGGATGGAAAGTGGCGAAAAATTGAGCTCAGGACCTCCGCAAAAAATCTTAAAATACGAACCCGCGAAGGATACAATTCACAAAAAAAATAGCGGACGATTCATTATTCGAACCTCCGCTATCTCTGCCTAAAAAAAACCGTTTACTCTAATCCAACACAAAAGTCACGATCATCATAACGTTGTACTCAACAACCTTTCCATTATCGACCTTTACCTTTTGCTCCTTAACCCATGCACCTCGAATATTCTTTACAGATTCCGACGCTTTAGCTATTCCTTTTCCAACTGCATCATCAAAACCTTCCGTAGATGTCGATGTAATTTCGATATTTTTTGCTACTGACATAAATTATTTCTCCTTCCTAAATATTTGTTTTGTTTCTCAATTTATCCTCGTGTCTTTTCAACGCAAATTCAACGAGCGAATCAATGACATCCGAAAATTTCATTCCAGATCCTTCCCACATCTTCGGAAATCCCGAAGCGTCGGTTAAACCAGGAATAGTATTAATTTCGTTGACCATTAACGCTCCCGTATCGCTTCGCAAAAAGAAATCAACTCTTGCGAAACCAGACCCATCAACGGATTTATAAGCGTCTAAGGCTAGCTCTTGAATTTTTCTGGTCAACTCGGGGGAAACTAAAGCCGGAACAACAAACTCGTTATTTCCCGTTCCGGAATACTTCTCAGTATAATCTAAAAACTTTTTATCATCATCATGAACAATGTATTCGCCCGGCAAGCTTGCCTTCGCCTTTTCATTACCCATTACGGCACATTCAATCTCGCGCATGTCCAGATGTTCTTCAATTACAATCTTTCGATCATATTCCGCAGCCAATTCAACTCCTTTTCGTAAAGAGTCGGAATCAGTTGCCTTCGTTACACCCACTGACGACCCCAAATTTGCCGGCTTAACAAAACACGGATACCCCAATTTCGTCTCCACCTGGCTAATCGCCAAGTTCTTATTTTGCTCCCATTCACTTCTCAAAAACCATACGTACTCACAAATTGGCAGTCCCGCGTCGCGAAATAGCACTTTCATTACCACCTTATCCATTCCGCACGAAGACGAAAGAACTCCGCACCCAACATATGGAATTCCAGCCATCTCCAGGAGTCCCTGAATAGTCCCATCTTCGCCGAATGTCCCATGAAGGACGGGAAAAACAACATCCAAGGGAATATTTTTATTATCCTCTCCGTCAATAGCCGTCAACCCTTGGTAGGACGTGTCACCTAACAGTGCGATTGACGCGCTACTGAAACCATCAACAGTTTCGTTAAGTTGTTCCTGAATATCTTTAGCAAAAAGTTCGAGCGACTCCGCCGGATTTAACCATTTTCCATCGCCGTCAATCGCGATAGGAACGACAACATATTTTTCATCATCGATTTCCCTGACAACCGCTGATGCTGACCGAATAGAAATTTCATGCTCTCCCGAACGCCCGCCAAAGATAATGCCGATTTTTGTTTTTTCCATATTTTTAAAGGACAACGTTACCCAACGCAGAAAGAATTAGTTCGCCTGCGAGTTTTGCCGTAATGTTACTTTGATCGAGAATCGGGTTAACTTCGACAATTTCAAATGATCGCATTCCGCCATCTTCAGCTATAGCTTCTAATGCTATATGTGCTTCGCGGTAGGTGATGCCGCCCCGAACAAGTGTACCGGAACCGGGGGCGAAACGAGGATCTATCACATCAACATCAAACGTTACTGCATAGCCCGCCTCCGCTTTTGAGGCAATTTTTATCGCGTCCTCGACGCATGCTCCCATACCTCGCTTATCAATATCGCTCATCGTGAAAAAATTCTCACGCATTCCCATATCAGCAATAAATCGTTTTTCCACCAAGTCCAAATCCCTTCCGCCAACGTGGGCACAATATTTCGGATTCAATTTAGGCGCGAACCCCTCAAGATTTACCATTTCAGGGGCACCTTTTCCAAGAATTGTCGCTAAGGGCATTCCGTGCATATTTCCACTCGGCGAGGTTTCCGGCACATTCATGTCCGCATGTGCGTCAAACCAAACCATTCCAACTTCCTGTTCTCTTTCATGAAAAAAACTCGAAACCCCTGAAAATGTGCCCGCTGCGATCGTATGATCTCCACCCAAAATTACCGGAAATTCGTTGTTTTTTAAAATCTTTTTTATGGTATCCGCGATGTTCTCCGAAGACGTCAATACCTCTGGCAAATACCTGGGTTTCTCATTCTCGCCAGCTTCTCTTTCCGGTTGAATTATTTCAACATCTCCATGATCTATTATTTGGTACCCCAAGCGTTCGATATGACCAGAAAGCCTGGACCCTCTAAACCTCGCCAATCTCATCGCCGCCGTGCCTAAATCACTGCCTAAAGTGCCCGCGCCATAGCCAAGAGGGACTCCCACCAAGCCAACTTTCTTTCCTTTGCCCGGTAAATATCTATCCAATTCCATATCGTTTTATAACCTGAATCTAGCTATTCTGAACTTACGAAAACCTTTTAATCTTCCCCAAAACCATCTGCGAAAAGTTGCTCAACCACGCGTATTGCCTCCACTTCATCAGCACCATCTACCTCTAAACTCAGAACGACACCTTTCGAAGCCGCTAAGGCTAAAACACTTAGTATTGATTTGGCATCCGCAGTCGTGTTCTCATCCTCTCTAACAAGAAAAATATTGCTCTCAAATTTGCTCGCCAATTTAACTAATTGCGCCGCTGCGCGCGCGTGCAAACCGAGTTTATTTACGATTTTTATCTTGGCAATGAGCATTCCTATATAGACTTAGGCGGCTCAAGCAGATCGCTCGCTCGATAGATCGCTTCCTTTCCTTGAGATTCAACTTTCAAAGCCATTTCCGCAAGTGTGGATTCGCTGTTCTGCGAAGCGATCTTAATTACCATCGGAAGATTAACGCCCGTAACAACCTCAATCTCGCCGTCCTCTATGAACATTGCGGCAATGTTCGTCGGCGTACCTCCAAACATATCCGTTAAAAGCAAGACGCCGTTACCGGAGGACACTTCTTTTATCGCGCGCTCAATCTCGTCTTGGGCTGCTTCAACATTGTCGTGCCATCCTATCGAAACCGCTTTTATATGACCGAGGTCTCCGACAACCTGTTCAGTAGCAGCCAATAATTCATTAGCCAGCTGACCATGCGAAACAATAACGCCGCCAATTTTCTTCATAACAACCAATACTTCAACAAACTATTTCTGAACATCGCGGTGATTTACCGAAACGTCATAGTCCTTACTTCCTAAAAACTCGCAAATCGTATTCGCGACCATCACGGAACGATGTCGCCCGCCCGTACAACCGACTCCGACGGTCAGATACGATTTCCCTTCTCTTTTATACAAAGGCAGCAAATACTCCAACAGGCTGTTGAGGCGTCCGATTGTCTCAGTTACCTCTTCTTGTCCCAAAAGGAAATCAACTACCCTTTCATCGGTTCCCGGCAAATGCTTTAATTCTTTTTCGAAATACGGGTTGGGAAGATGCCTTACATCAAAAAGTAAATCTATATCGCGTAAACCACCGTGTTTATGACCAAAACTAACAATTTGAACCTTAAGCGGGACACCTTCCTCAAAAGCACTAAATCGTTTTACCAAAAGCCGCCGTAAAGTGTGTACGGTATGCTCGGAAGTTTCTATTATTAAATCCGCGCGCGCGCGTACCGCCTTCATCGCGGTTTTTTCTGCTCTAATCGCCTCCAAAACGCCATTGCCTTCGTCCACTGGGTGAGGTCGACGAGTTTCACTAAATCTCCTTTGAAGTACTTTGTCGGACGCTTCAAAAAATAAAACATAGGGTTCAATGCTTTTTTCCTCAAGCTTTTTTATCTCTTCCGGAAATTGCGACAGAAAGTGGCGCTCGCGAATGTCAATCACCAATGCCGCCTTTTCAATTGAAGAAGCACTATCAGTACTCGGTAAAAGCAATCTCGCAAAAGTCGAAAGCATCGTCACGGGCAAGTTATCAACACAGAAATATCCCAGATCTTCAAATGCATTGGTTGCTGAAGACATCCCAGAACCGCTCAAACCGGTTATGATCACGAAGTTTTTGTTCTTCTTTGGGTGGCTTTTTCTATCAGGCATATGCGAAACTCTATTTTATAAAAATTTATTCACCACCGCGAATCGCCCTCGCGTGTTTTTCTATGAAAGCTTTCGAAGCCTTTTGTCCTTCCAGCCTCAACAGAAAAACTCGCACAGCGGTTTCGATCAAAGTCGAAAGATTTCGTCCCGAACTAACCGGCAATACAAATTTCGGCACAGTCACTCCGAGAATCATTTCTTCTCCCATATCAAGCCCCAACCTATCGACATTCTCCGACTGCTTCCA
>Ga0114931_10001354_pt1 | contig 31328 bp, 29 predicted proteins | sample 2SBtaG_FD_89579 | JGI IMG/M metagenome (GOLD analysis project Ga0114931, IMG submission 89579) | Deep subsurface microbial communities from Kolumbo volcano to uncover new lineages of life (NeLLi) - 2SBTROV14_V59a metaG | ecosystem: Environmental > Aquatic > Marine > Volcanic | place: Kolumbo...
AGTCATACCACTGCGCATTCAGTTCGTCTAGCTCCCGGCCCTGTTGTTCGATCCAGGTGAAGTATTTGAGATTGTGAATACGTTTGCGGTCGGGGTAGGTCAGCTCCAGCATGTGATCCGTGCTGACGCCGCGAAGATAGCGGTGGATGTCCTTCATGGCAACCTCACGTGAATAGTCGCCCTGCTCGTCACGCAGTTCCGCGATCCGGCTCTGGTACAAATCCATAGAGTCGGTGAAAACGGTGAAGAGCACATCGCGTTCCGTCAGCTCAAAGTGCTTCGCGAACTTGATCGAGGCGATCAAATTGCCGAGTCCCGAAATACCGAGCAGCGGCAATTTTTCCAGCACCGTAGCCTCCACCCCGAGACCGGCGAGAAAGTCGACGCCCGCGGGTTCATTAAACAGGCGCAGGACGTTCATACAGAATTCGTCGTCCACCGCCACCACCACATCCGTGTTGCGGACGTTGTGAATCCACGGCACGTGTTTGTCCCCGATGCCTTCGATGCGATGGCCGCCATATCCGTTGAGCAGCAGGGTTGGGCACTGCAACGCTTCCGCCGCCGCGATTTTTGCCTGAGGAAATTTTGATTTAAGGTAATCACCGGCGGCCAGTGTCCCACCGGATCCGGTGGCGCTGATGTAACCGGCAAAACGGTCGCGGGCGCCCATCTGGTCCCGCAGCACCTCCTCAATCGCGCGGCCGGTCACGTGGTAGTGCCAGAGGTAATTGCCAAACTCCTCAAACTGATTGAAAATAATCACATCGTCGCGCGTCGTGCGCAGCTCCCGGCACTTGTCGTAGATTTCCTTAACGTTCGATTCACAGCCGGGCGTCGCGATGACTTCCCCGGCGATTTTGCGCAGCCACTCAAACCGTTCCTTACTCATTTCTTCCGGCAGAATCGCCACCGAGTCACACCCCAGCAAAGCCGAATTGTAGGCGCCGCCGCGACAGAAGTTGCCGGTCGAGGGCCAGACCGCCTTGTGGTGTGAGGGTTCGAACTGACCGGTCACCAAACGCGGCACCAGGCAACCAAAACTAGCACCGACTTTGTGCGCGCCGGTCGGAAACCACTTGCCGACCAGACCGAAAATGCGCGCCTTGACGCCGGTCAGCGCCGGCGGGATTTCGAAGCTGTTGACAGCGCCGTAGGTGCCGCCCTTCTCCACGGGTTGGTTCTTCCACGTGATGCGAAACAGATTCAGCGGATCGACATCCCACAGGCCGACACCTTTCAGTCTCGCCTGAGTCGCCGCAGGAATTTTCTCCGGTGACATCATCTGCTCAAATGTCGGGATGATGATGTTGCGCTCCCGCGCCCGCTGCACGGTCTTGTTGAGCAGATTTTCGTTGAGGGTAAGATCGATCATTTGGTTCGTTCCTTCATGTATTTGTTCATGTACAAGGAGGTTGAAATCCAGACCTGACTGTCAGACAACCCTTGTCCCCATAGATAGTAAGTGGGGACCATTCGAGGCTGACAAGATAAGAATTTCATGCAATTGTACAGGCGAATAATAGACAATCCGTTTGTAAATATTTGAAAAAGGTTGACATTTTGCGCAAGATCACTTTTATCTAACTAATCCAGATTACTGGAGGTGGATGGCGAAAGCCATCGGGCCCTTTTGGGGCCTTTTTTGTTATATGAACTTTTTCCCGAAAAACCTTCCTTCATCCTGATTGTATTTCCGTTCCATAATTGTCACAATTTTTTGGGCAACTGGAGCCAGCTTACTGTCTCGCTTACCATTTTCCAGCAGGATCTCTGTGCGACTTGGATGAGCGATTCTCTCGTTTGGTCAAACAATGAAAACGTAACAGACGGAACAATACGAAAGTTCACCGCTAATGCCTATCTTATCGCAGCCTCCACATCCGCCAGCGAATTTTGCACCAGCATTGGCTGCGCTGTTACCGCTTTCATCGCGCCCTCGATATCCTTCAAGCCGTTCCCGGTGATCATTGCGACAACGCGGGCCTGGCCCGGGCAACCCCCGGTCTCCGCCAGCTTGGTCAGACCGGCGAACGCCGTGGCGCCGGCGGGTTCCGCAAACACGCCGACCGTGTGTGCCAGGTTACGCATGGCCGTCAGAATCTCTGCATCGCTGACCGCAATGAATTGTCCCTCCGACTCGCGGATCGCCCGCAGCGCTTTCACCTGATCACGCGGCACACCGACCGAGATGCTGTCGGCAACGGTCTCGGGCACCATCGGTTCGCAAACAGGCTGACCGCTTTCCCAGGCTTTGACCAAAGGGGCACTGCCCGCGGCCTGAACACCGACCAGTTTAGGCAAGCGGTCGATCAACCCGGCGGCGTGAAAATCTTTGAAGCCCTTCCAGGTTCCCTGCAGAATACAGCCGTCTCCGACAGCAACAAAGACATAGTCCGGCACATTCCACTGAAGCTGCTCACAAATTTCCAGCGCGCCGGTTTTCTTGCCTTCACCAAGGTAAGGATTAATGGCGGTGCTGCGGTTGTACCAGCCCCATTTTTCCGCTGCCTGACAGCACAGGTCGAAGGCATCATCGTAGGTGCCATCCACCTGAAGCACGTTGGCGCCGTAAAGCAGGAGCTGCGTGAGTTTGGCCTTCGGTGCGGATTTGGGTACGAATATGTACGTGGGCAATCCGGCCAACGCTGTAAATGCCGACCAGGAAGAAGCCGCGTTGCCGGTCGAAGCGGCCGTCACCGTTTGTACCTTTTTCTCCAGGGCTTTTACCACCGCCACAGAACTGGCGCGGTCCTTAAACGAAGCGGTCGGATTACGGCCATCGTCTTTGATCCAAACCTCACTGAGCCCCCACTTCTCCTCCAGGGAAGGGGAGGGATAAAGCGGCGTCCAGCCAACAGACAGTGCCGGAATGACGTCCGGGTTCACCACCGGCAAGAGGGGCAGATAGCGCCAGTGGTCCCGCCGGGGCTTTCGGCCAGGGTCGTCCGCGTGAGTTTTTGCGCAACCTGGTGGTAGTCGTAGACTACATCGAGTGTGCCGCGCAACGGGCCACACTTTGGACAGGTGTAGTCGATGGCCTCTGTTTCGTATTCGGTGGAACACGACACACAGCGCAACCCAAGGAGGTTACTCATATTTTCTCCATTGAAACCAGCACTCGCCCTCGCTCATTTGCCTTTGTTGCGGCCAAGCGTCTGGTCGAGGTAGGCGCGGATGGTCTGATGAATCTCGGCTGATGCCCAGATCTCAGCGGCAGCGGCATCATGTTTTTCCCGCGCGGCTTGGTATTGCCAGCGTTGGCTGCCGCAACAGAGCTTTGGTCAGGGCAAAGCTGTTCGTCGGGACGGCACCGAAGTGTTCGGCTGTCTCACAGGCCTGGTGCAGCAGCTTTTCCGCGGGTACGACCTCGTCCACCAAACCGGCGGCTTTGGCGTCTTCCGGCAACAAAGTGCGTCCGGTATAAACCAGAGACTGCAGGTGTGAATTCGAGACCGCGAAGCGCATGATTTCCAGCGGCAGGACCGGAAACGGTACACCCACACGAAGCTCCGAAACCCCGATTCTGCCGTCTCCTTCGGCCATGATGCGATAATCACAGGCACACACGATGACGCAGCCGCCGGCGATAGCGTGTCCGTTAACGGCCGCAACCACAGGCCTGGGGAAGGTGAACAACCTCAGCAGAACTTCCGATAACGCCGGCAGGAACTGTTCAAGATAAGTCTACCCGCCATCGAGGACTCGAAAAAGATCCACCCCGGCTGAAAAGCATGAGCCTGCGCCGGTCAGGATAACGGCCTGGCTCTCATTCTGAATCGCCTCCAGTTTCGTGCGCAACTCGACAAGCAGTTCCAAATCCAAAGCATTCACTTTGCCCTTTTGCATCCGCAATATGGTTACGGAACCACGCCTTTCTTCCAGAATCATTTATCTCGTCCGCTCCGCATAGTTTGGTTCAAACAGGCCAACACACACTCAACAATCGTCGCGCTGAGTCGGCAACGCCATCGCTTATCGTAACGCGTATGGATAATAATGTCAAGCGTTATATTTCCACGGGATTGTGATATTTCGCACTTGTCCGCTGCCGCCACTCAGATCATTCCTCCGGATCGCTCACGCTGCGGCGTTGCTGTTTCTTGAGACTGAGGTGTTTTTTTTCCTGTAGGCGCCGCTGTTGCGCGGTTTTGCTGGGCCGTTTCTTGAGTCTTGGTTTGGGTGCGATCAGGGCTCTCCGGATAAGCTCCTCCAGGCGCTGCAGCGCATCTTGCCGGTTGCGTTCCTGCGTTCGGTAACGCCGCGCCGTGATGATGAGCACGCCGTCTGCCGTGAGACGTTTGCCCGCAAGTCGCCGCAAGCGGACTTTTACCTCCTCGCTCAAAGTGGAGCAGTTGCCCAGGTCGAACCGCAACTGCACCGCTGTTGCCACTTTGTTGACATTTTGGCCGCCGGGCCCTGACGCCCGTACAAAGGAAAAGGAGAGTTCGCTGTCTGAAATGGCAACGGTTTCATTGATCTGCAGCACTTTTCAACATCCCGCGCTAGTCACGACCTCGCCCGAACATGCCCGCCAATCGATCGAAGCCATAGATGAAGGGCTTGTTCGCGACCGCCGCAACATCCTTCATCATTTCCACGGGATAAGAGGTCAGCTTGTTGGTGCCATCGACGACGGCACCGACCTCGCGTTGCAGGAGCAGTCCGACGGGATTGGCAGCCCACATGACCGTGTTGATGGTTTTTTCCTTGCTCATGCGCAAAAGCTCAACGGTCATTTTGTCAAAAATATCGCCCGTGATAAATTTGGTGGTCTTAACAATGAATTCGGGTGACGGATAAAGGTCCCGGTCTGATTTGATATGAAGCGTGTTGCAGTAGTTTTCCGTGATCAATGAAATTCTGGTCAGAAGGGCCGCATTTACGAAACCGTCGGCCAGAGAACCGAGAATCTTGTCTGCAAACGGGATGCTCTTGAAACTGTCCGTCGCAAATTTAGAAAAAAATTCCTGCGTCGCATACTCAATTCCTTCGGACCCGCCTATCGCCATCGAAAAATACACTTTCCTGGCGATGGCCCACAGATCGCGATTCGAAACGCGGCCATGGTAAAGCAAAAACAACTCCTTGACCAAATTGACGCTCGACGACAAGATCAAAATCGCATCGAGAAAACCGTTCTGGGAAACGCTGGAACTATAGAATAATTGCAGGACATATTTCTTGCGAATCGTTTCAGCCCTTGTTTTCAACTGTTTGATGACTTGCTGGTAGCCAGCCACATCCTCGGAAACAGCCTCAACATCAAATTCAGATTCAGCCAAAAAGGGATTCTTGCGGAAGTTTTTGAAGCGCCGCCGGATGAGGGCGGGTACCAGTTTTTCTTCGGTTGTCGGGGCGTAGTTCTTAGGGATAGTCAGGATCTTGCAGATGGGAATCACGATGAAATAGAAAACTGCCCCGGCAAGTAGCGCCAGCGTGGCATATCCTGCCAGAGGATGGATGGAGGACATCAGCACGTAGAGTTGCAGCAGTTCCCGTGCGATCACATAGAGAACGAAGAGTGAAAAAAATGCAAACAGCCTCTTCACGATTTTCATGGTTACACATCACTCCGGTTTTTCAAGGCGACTTCGTGAGCCATCCTGGCAAACTATTCATTCGATCAATAGGATGCGCCTTAAACTTTAACAGTTGCCGTGTTCCGCAGCTTTCGAACGACAGCTCAGCCGAGAAGCGCCTCACTTCGGTGCCTTTGCTAGCCTGCATTATTCACGAGTTGTTGGTTCGTAGTGCTGCCGTCAGGCGGCCAAAGGCTTTAAAAACAGCACGCTGACGCGTGCACTACAAACTATAGAAGGCCGCTTTTGCTTTATCCAAAACTTCTACTTAAAGTATTTGAGCATAGTTTGTAGGTTTATGAATTATGTAGGCTAGTAGATACCGCCGACATATATCATGATAGACAGCGCACGGCAGGAAATGGTTTCAGAATTGCAGACGAGAACTTCTGGAGAGAGGAACCACCTTGCGGTGTCTGAAGCGGCCGTAAATAAAACGCATCGCATATTTGCCAGGAGAATGTGCGAGTAAAAGGTGTTGGAAGATAAACTCCGGCACGTCGAAATAGACAAAAATTTCGTCACCCAGGAACTTGAGGTAAAGCACCCAGCGATTTTTATTGTAGCCGGCAGAAAAAACGTGTGATGAGTTCAGAAAAATCTCGGCGACGGAGGAGTCGGGGAACCCTTCAGAGTATTTCTGCCACGAATAACGGTGGCGCGGGTTGCCGTCGTACTCACCTTTCGATTCATTGCCGCGTTGAGGCGAATCAGCAGTCAATTCCTGCAGCAGCGTCTTGTACGCAAGATTGATGCGCTGCGTCTTCTTTACGGCAAGCTGTTCCAGCTCAGGCCGTCCGTAGAATCTGTCCGGGTGCCATTGCTTGATGAGGATTTTGTATGCGCGTTTCAGTTCCAATTCGCCCGGAAGCCGGTCGAACCCTAGCAACTCGCATTTTTCGCGCAGCCTCTCATCCATCACGAATGGCTGGCCTTTACCTTTATCATCGATATGTGCTTGAGGTTCCAAATTGGTTTCCACTTTCCTATTTGTAAAGACAATATACGATCTATCCTCCCGCTATGCGACAACTTTCTTCAAGCATGTCACAAAAATAAACGGTCACGGTTGACTTTCCAAAGACGACTGTCTGATCCAATGCATCGCACTGATTGAGCTTGTGAGAATTGGGCATACTGCCTGGTGCGTACCTTCCCGCCAAAAAGTTCTAAAAGCACTTGACAATCATTACGGCATATTGTATTATGCATACATAATAAGATAAATTTATCTTATTTCTTGCCGTACCCTTTCAGATATTGTGATAACACTGCGTCCCGCTATCTCATGGAGGGGTTTCTCATGCATATTCTGCACGTCCAAGCTTCAACCAACAAAAGTTCGTTCTTAAGACACTTTCAAAGTAGTGCCAAGCTTGACCATTCCCTTGATGATAACTCTGAATAGAGGTCTAACATGAAAAGGAAATCAGCATATCACCTGCTCGCCGGATTTATTGGGGTCGTCCTCTTTTCTACAATACTATCCCTGAGTTGCAAAAAACCGGACAATTCGACTGAAGCGCTAACTTCAGGGGCCATGGTGACAAACCTAAAGCCACAAAAAATTCTGAGCAGTTCGTCAGATTTGCTGACAAAAGGCAAAGAAGTGTATGAACAGCGCTGCGCGCCGTGTCACGGTGTGAATGGCGATGGTGAGGGCGAAGCGGCCTATCTTCTCTACCCCAAACCCAGAGATTTTACAGCCGCACGCTTCCGCATAGTTTCGACCTGGGAGCGCCTTCCAACCGATGAGGATATCTTTTACGTGATTTCGCGCGGCATCCCGGGTTCGGCCATGCCATCGTGGGGACATCTCGACGAAAAGGTGAGATGGGCGTTGGTGCATTATGTCAAGTCGCTGGCACGGGAGCCCTTCGAGGCGGTCACAGAGGAAAGTGACGGGGGCACGGGCGTGATAAAAGTTCCGCCGGAACCGCCGTTTGACGAAAAAAACCGGGCCCTGGCGAAAGACAGGTTTGCGGCGGCGTGCGCGCCCTGCCATGGAGCGACCGGAAAGGGCGACGGCGTTCAGCAGCAGTTCGACGATAAGGGCCTGCCCACTCGGCCGCGAGATTTGACCCAAGGCATCTTCAAGGGCGGCTCGGAGTCCGAGCACATCTACCGTCACATCATCGCAGGCCTGCCTGGTTCGCCCATGCCGATGAGTGATTGGGCCTACGGGGAAGACGCCTGGCACCTGACCCATCTCGTGCTCTCGATGTCGAGTGCGGAGCAACGCGCCAGGGTGGAAATGAAAAAGTTTCGCATCGTGGCAAAACGCGTCGACAAAATACCTGACCACCCCGACGCCGGCGTCTGGCGAAATGCCGTGGCCGTGAATCTGCACATGATGCCCCTGTGGTGGCGCAACGACCGGCCCGAGATATTGAGCGTCAAGGCGCTGCACGATGGCAACGATCTGGCAATTCGTTTGATGTGGGAGGATGAAAGTCACGACCGCACGGCGATTCGGCCGCAGGATTTCCGCGACGCTGCTGCCGCCGAGTTTGCTCTGAGCGATGACCCGCCCTTCTTCGGCATGGGCCAGCGCGGGCAGTTCGTCAACCTGTGGATGTGGAAGTCAGAACGACAAGCCGACCTCGAAGTGGCGTTTCAGGACATCGACAGAGTCTATCCAAACATTGGAATAGACTCCTATCCAAATCTGATGCGCTCGGCGGTGGAGCAGCCAACCCGCCACGCTCTGACTCTGAAATCTAACCCGGATTTTATTACAGGCTGGGGCGCAAGAAACATCGTTTCCGATCCAACGCGCAAAAGTGCGTCAGAAGATCTGGAGGCGCAAGGCTTTGGCACGTTGAAAGCGCACCCTTCCAGTGACCAGGCCGTCGTCGCCAAGGGTATCTATGACGTCGGCACTTACCGGATTGTGTTGCGACGGTCCTTCAAGAGCGATGGCCAGCACAGTGTCGACCTTGCTCCGGGCAAAACCGTGCCAGTGGCGTTCGCGGTATGGAACGGCAGCGCCGGCGACCGCGATGGCAAAAAGTCGGTGACCATTTGGCAAGACCTGGTGATTGTCGACTGAACACCTATTTCAAGCTTAGGAGAAACGTAATGGCTGAGAGCAACAAAGCGGAAACGGGTCACATGAATCGGCGGCAATTCCTGCGCTGGTTGGGCGCTGGCGCAGGCACGGCCGTTGTTGGGCTGAATTTGCCCTTCCACCTTCTGGCCGCCGCCAACCCAGATCAAAATCCTCTGGCCGGCTCGGTGAACCGGGAGTGGGAGAAGATTTACCGCAACCAGTACAAGTACGATTCCTGGTTCGACTGGGTGTGCTCGCCGAACGACACGCACGCGTGCCGGGTGCGTGCTTACGTACGCAACGGCATCGTCACCCGACTCGGGTCGACGTATGACTATCAAAAATACTCGGACCTCTACGGCAATCACGCCACCCGCAATTGGAATCCCAGGCAGTGCGCGAAGGGCTATACGTTTCATCGCGTGCTGTACGGGCCATATCGTTTGAAACATCCTATCGTGCGCAAAGGCTGGAAAGCGTGGGCACAAGCTGGGTTTCCTGAATTGACGCCTGCACTCAAATCAAAATACAAATTCGACAGTCGCGGTGCCGATGAATTCGTGCAAATTTCGTGGGATGACGCATTCGACAATATCGCCAGGGCGCTGGTGGCCATCACCAAACGCTACAGCGGGCACCCTGGTCAAAACCGTCTATTGGCGCAGGGATACCAACCTGAAATGGTCGAAGCGACCCAGGGCGCCGGCACGCGCTGTGTCAAGATGCGCGGCGGCATGGGTTTGCTGGGCGTGATCGGCAAATACGGCATGTACCGTCTGAACAATTCGCTGGCCCTGCTCGATGCCAGAAACCGCGGCGTCGGTAAGGAAAAAGCGCTGGGCGGACGCAATTTTTCCAACTACACCTGGCACGGAGACCAGGCGCCGGGACATCCGTGGGTGCACGGCCTGCAAACGTCTGATTGTGATTTCAACGATCTACGCCACTCGAAACTCATCATCATGGATGGCAAGAACCTGGTAGAGAACAAACTGCCCGACTCCCACTGGTTCATCGAGTGCATGGAGCGCGGCGCCAAGATCGTGGTCATCGCACCGGAATACGGGCCACCCTCTACCAAAGCCGATTACTGGATTCCAATTCGCCCGGCCACTGACGCGGCACTCTGGCTTGGTATCGCCAAGATTATCATCGACAAGAAATGGCATAACGAAGACTTCATTAAGAAATTCACGGACTTCCCGTTGTTGGTACGCACCGACAACCTGAAACGCCTGCGTGCCCGCGAGCTGTTTCCAGATTACAAGAGCGATTTGTCTCCGGATGGCCCCTCTGTCAAGATACAAGGTCTTTCAGAAGAGCAGCACGAAAAGCTTGGCGATTTTGTCGTCTGGGATCAAAACGAGAACAAGGCGAAAGCGATCAACCGCGACGACGTGGGTGAGACCATGACGAAAAAAGGTATCGACCCTACTCTCTCCGGCACGTTTAAAATCAAACTTCTCAGCGGTAAAGAAGTTGAAGTCGCGACGCTTTGGAGCCTGTACCAGGTACATCTCAAAGATTATGACATCGATACCGTTTGCGAGATTACCCACGCGCCCAGGAAGCTGGTTGAACAACTGGCTGAAGACATCGCCACGATGAAGCCGGTCGCGATTCACCAGGGCGAGGGCATCAACCACTGGTTTCACGCCACCGAGATGAACCGCGCCGCCTACCTGCCTGTGATTCTGACCGGCAACATCGGCAAACCGGGCGCCGGCTGCCACACTTGGGCCGGGAATTATAAGGCCGGCTTGTTTCAGGGCTCACCGTGGACCGGTCCCGGATTCAAGGGCTGGGTCGCCGAAGATCCCTTCGAACCCAATCTTGATGAAAAGGCACACGGCAAAGAGGTGAAGGCGCACGGATATGCCAAGGGGGAAGAGCCGGCCTACTGGAATCACGGCGACAAGGCGCTCATCGTCAATACGCCGAAATACGGCCGCAAGAACTTCACCGGCGAGAGCCACATGCCAACTCCCACGAAGGCCCTGCTTTTCAACAACGTCAACCTGATCAACAACGCCAAGTGGGTCTATGAGATGATCAAGAACGTCAATCCCAACATCGAGATGATCGTCTCCTTCGACATTCAGATGACCGCTTCCATCGAGTACTCCGATCTGGCGCTGCCGGCCAACTCCTGGCTGGAGTTTGACGATTTGGAGATCACCGCAAGCTGCTCCAATCCTTTTCTGCAAATCTGGAAGGGCGGCATCCCGCCGGTGTTCGACAGCAAAGATGATCTCGCCATTATCGCCGGTATCGCCAGGAGCCTGGCGAAAATTACAGAAGATAGCCGCTTTACCGATATGCAAGTTCGAGTACGAAGGCAAACGCGGCGTTTACATCCAGCGCATGCTCGACACCAGCACGACGACGGCGGGCTACAAACTCGACGATATCATGGCGGGGAAGTATGGCACCCCGGGCGGCGCGCTGATGCACTTCCGTACTTACCCGCGCATTCCGTTCTATGAACAGATCAAAGACAACCAGCCGTTCCACACCGATACCGGACGCATGCATGCTTACTCCGACATTCCGGAGGCGATCGAGTATGGCGAGAATTTCATCGTACACCGCGAGGGACCGGAAGCAACCCCCTACCTGCCAAACGTTATCGTCAGCGCCAACCCCTACATCCGGCCCGACGATTACGGCATCCCGGCCAGCGCGCGGCATTGGGACGACCGCACGGTACGCAACATCAAGATGCCCTGGCACAACGTCAAGAACACTCAGAACTTCTTGTGGCAGAAAGGCTTCCAATTCTACTGTCTGACCCCCAAGACGCGCCACCGGGTACACAGCGGTTGGTCGAATGTCGATTGGCACATGCTGTACGATTCCAATTTTGGCGATCCCTACCGGCTCGATAAGCGCGCCCCATGCGTCGGAGAACATCAACTGCACATCAACCCGAAGGCGGCCCGGGATTTGGGCATCAATGACGGCGACTATGTTTATGTCGATGCCAACCCGGCGGACCGGCCTTACATTGGCGCCAAACCCGATGAATTTTTCTACCGCGTCTCGCGCTGCATGTTGCGGGTTAAATACAACCACGCCTACCCTTATAACATCGTGATGATGAAACACGCACCCTACATCGCGACGGAAAAAAGTGTGCGGGCACACGAGACGCGTCCGGACGGCCGGGCGCTGTCAGAAAACACCGGTTACCAGGCGAACCTGCGCTACGGCTCTCAGCAATCGATCACGCGCAACTGGCACATGCCCATGCACCAGACGGATACGCTTTTCCACAAAGCCAAAGCGTACATGGGCTTCCTCTTCGGTGGCGAAGCGGACAATCACGCCATCAACACCGTGCCGAAGGAGACGCTGGTGCGGGTGAGCAAAGCCGAAGACGGCGGCATGGGGGGTGTCGGCATCTGGCAGCCGGCGACGACCGGGTTTACACCGGACAACGAGAGTAATTTTATGAAGGAATACCTGGCTGGGAATTTGACCACGGTAAAGAGCTAATCAACCGCATTTGCAATGGAGCGCGATCATGCCCCACAAAGAACCGGATCCGAGCGACCCCCATGCACTCATTGGCGTCGCTTTGCCCGCATCCGCCGACACGACCGAAGAGATGGCCTACGTTTTTGCTGAAGAGTTCGCCAGAATGGGCTTTGACAGGCGACGTCTCATGAAGATTTTCAAGCGCCCCGTCTACGCAGGCTCGCACCGGGCCTACCAGGAGCTGGGAGAACAACGAATAGGCAAAATCGTCGATGAATGTTTGGCGATCTGGGGTAGGAATACCAAACACGAAAAACAATCATAACCAGGAAAAGGAGAGTGACAATGCCCAAGGTATTCAACTGGCAGCTCGGCCGCGAAATGGACTATCCCCACAAGGCAGCTTTTCCTGAGCGGCAATTTGCGTTCGTCTTCAATATCAACCGCTGTATCGCCTGCCAGACGTGTACCATGGCCTGCAAGTCCACCTGGACCTTCAGCAAGGGCCAGGAGCACATGTGGTGGGCCAACGTCGAGACAAAACCCTACGGCGGCTATCCGCAGTTCTGGGACATGAGAATCCTAAAGCTGCTGGATGAAGCCAATCCTGGCGGCCAGAATTGGAGTCAAAAGAATGGCGGCAAACAGTTTGACGGGCAGACAATTTTCGAGGCAGCCAAGAAAAAGCTGACGCCGGACAGCTCACGCGTCCTCGGCTACCTGCCTGAGGACCATGAGTGGAATTCACCCAACATTTACGAGGACAATCCACAAGGCAAGAATGGCAAGAAGTACGAATTCGACAAAGAGGGCGTCGAGCTACCGGTACACAAGACCTGGTTCTTCTATCTGGCCCGAATTTGCAACCACTGCACCTATCCCGCCTGTCTGGCAGCCTGCCCGCGCAACGCCATCTACAAACGGCCCGAAGATGGCATCGTCTTGATCGACCAGAAGGAGTGTCGGGGCTACCGCAAATGCGTAGAAGCGTGCCCGTACAAAAAGCCGATGTACCGCGGCAACACGCGCATCACGGAAAAATGCATCGCCTGCTATCCGCGCGTCGAAGGTAGTGACCCGGAGGCGGATGGAGAACCCATGGAAACGCGCTGCATGGCCTCGTGCATCGGTCAAATCCGGCTGCAGGGGCTGGTGAAAATGAACCGGGACGGCACCTGGGCCGAAGACCGCAACAACCCGATATACTATCTGGTGCACGTCGCCAAGGTGGCGCTGCCGCTCTATCCCCAACTTGGAACGGCTCCGAATGGCTACTATATCCCGCCGCGCTGGGTGCCACGCAATTATTTGAAGCAGATGTTTGGGCCGGGTGTGGAGGCGGCTATCGAACGCTACAGCAATCCAGACCGTGAGCTGCTGGCCGTGCTGCAGCTCTATCGGCGCTCCAACCTGATCATCGACAAGTATGAATTCCAGGAGGGGCCGAAGGTTTACGATGGCATGCTACGCGGCAAACCGGTGACCATCTACAACGACACAATCATCGCCTACGGCAAGCGGGGCCAGGAGCTTTTTCGAACCACGGTTGAGGAGCCCATTTTCGAGAGGTCGGCGGATTACGCAAATTCGATTTAGTCCACACGTAAGGAACACACAAATGCCAGCAACAAGCCACGAAACCGAAACTGACCTCGCACTCTGCCGCAGTGCTTTGTATGAGGCCTTGGCTTTGGGATTCCGTCCACCGGAGCAGGAGACGGTTGACCGTTTACTGACGCCGGCTCACAACGCAGCCCTGGCCGAAATTGCGGCCATTGTGGACGAGGCCAACGACAGCACCCAAAATCTCACAACTTCTGTTAGGAAACTGATGGCCTGTTCCGACCTCCACGACCGTGCGTCTTTGGACGGCTCGTTCCGGTTCCTCTTTGGCCACACGGCACATTCAAAAGTCCCGCCTTATGAGACGGAATACGGGACCGAAACCTTGTTTCAGCAGCCGCAGCAGTTGAGCGACCTCTCCGGTTTTCTGACCGCCTTTGGGTTGTCCATGAATCTCGGACAGCACGAACGCGTGGACCATATCGGCGGCGAGTGCGAATTCCTGGCCTTTCTGACGCGCAAGGAAGCCTACGCTCTGGAGAAAAAAGACGCGGCCATGCTCGAAGAGACACGCAAGGCGCAGAAGCTGTTTCTCAAAGACCATCTGGCAAGGTTCACGCCGTCATTTGCAAATCTCTTGCAGCGGGCCGCGCCGGAGAGTTTTTACACCGCACTAGGCGACTTGTGCCGCCGGTTTGTCCTGCTGGAGTGCGCCCGCTTCGACATTGCCGCGGGTCCGGAACATTTGCGTCTGCGACCCAAAGTTGCGGTCGACGAATGTCTGACCTGTGGCTCCGGGGCAGAGGCCCTCCAGGCCATGAGCGGCACCAGCCCCAACCAGGAGTGAAAGAAATAGTGGCGGACTCGGTCACAACGCCCGCGCACCAATCCCACAAGCAAGCCGCTGATTCCTACAAGATTGAGTATCAACCGCAGCTTGTCGAGGAGACGGTGTTGCGCGCCATCGCCGGCCATAAAGACGAACGCCGCTTCCGTTGCGAACGGGATGCCATCTACGCTCTGCAGGACGATGAGGCTCGGGAACAGGCGTTTCAAACTTTGCACCAGAGCTGGTTTGAGCGTTTGGCCCTGAGCGAGCCTCTGCGGCAGGTGCTGGCTTACTGGCCGATCCTGCATGAATGCACGTCCAGATGTTTAGTGCTAAAGGCGCCCACGAAAAAAGAGAGGGGCGCGCAATTGTTCGTTGCTCCCGAGGAGGCAGAACAGGGAGGACGGGAGGTCAAATCTGTTGTGGTGCAATTGACGCCAGAGTTGATGCTAAAATCTGACCACCTTCTCGATTTTCTCAGGCGCGAGCTGCTACACGTGGTCGACATGCTCGACCCCGGCTTCGGCTACACGCCGCACCTGCCGAAATCAAAGATCGGGCCGACCTACGACCGACTGCTGCAGGAGCGTTACCGCATCCTGTGGGCGCTCAGCATCGATGGCCGCTTGCGACAGAAGGGTTTCTTGCCCCTACACGTAAAAGAGCAACAGTGGACGACTTTTGCAAACACATTTCAGGGAAATGTTCATGAATTGAAGAGTGCCTTCAACTATTTTTTTGCCCATGCCGCGCCCAAGCACCAGGAATTGCTGGCATTCTGCCGTTCCCCTGAAAACTGGCTCGACGGCCCCAGTGCAGCCTCGCGAGCAAAAGGCATGTGTCCCCTCTGCCATTTCCCCTCCTATCATCTCATGGATGCCGCAACACTTTCATCCGATATCCGGCACAAGATTGCGATGGCACACCCGCACTGGCACGTAGGCCAGAGAATTTGTCCTCAATGTGCTGATTTGTATGAGCTGCGCGGTTTGGAACCAGCATCCGCAAAGAGCGACGACTTGGATCATCAAATCTGCGCTCATGGCACCTACCGACTCCCGGACCTGCCAACTAAATAAAACTGCTCCTGCCGCGGCCGAAAGAACTGCCAGCCGTCGTCCGTTAGGTAGGCTGGATCTTCCATCATAACATAAACTTCCTGTCCGTCCCATTCCGCTACAGCCGTACGTGTATTGAGTTCGATAGCGATGTATGACCCTTTACGCAGCAGTTTGCTTTGTACGCTCGTATCTTTTCGCTTAGCAGAGCGGAAATCGATCCGCGCCCCGAGTCCGTGTCCCTGATCCCCCAACGGATGGGAATAGATTTGTGCTTTGATGCCGCGGCGTTCCATCTCGCCCATGGTCTGCTCATAAACCTCACCGGCCGGGCGCCCCGGCCGCGATGCATCTTGCGTCAGCACGTCTTGCAGCGCATTCGTGTTGGCCAACGCTTGCTTCAATCCGTCCGGGGCGTCGGTTTCTCCGGGACGTAGCACATAGGCCATTTTCTGCCAGTCGGTGTCGAAGCCCATGGCCGAAATACCGAAATCTACATGCACAAGGTCGCCGGGCTGGATCACGGTACTTTCCTTTGCCACCGCCAGAAAACCACGGGACGTTGCTTTCCCCATCCCCTTACGCTGGACGCGAAAATCCGGTTGAAACCAGGTGCGGACACCGTGACGCCACAGGTCATCATACAGCCGGCGCCGCAGATCTCCCACCGTCGTCTGACCCGGCGTAATGACGTCACTCGATAGCACACCTTTGATGATGAATTCCGTTAGATGCACAAGATTGCTGTAATATTCAAGCTCTTCGGGGATTCGTGTATCGAGATACTCTTCCTGAAGATCTTTGGCGCTGACGAACTTCTTCTCGGCTGCGGGACCCAGGACCTTCGCCAGCATTTCATAACTCGATTTCGTCAAACTGCGGGTCACGCCACGCCTGCCACCGATATTGAGTCCAATGTGCTGCGGCCGGTACTTCTTGAGCAAATCCGGCAGGACATCAGCCGGTGGCAGTGGATCATCCGGCGCTTCAAAAAACCGTTGTAACGTTTCCTCAGCATACCCGACCACCGCAAATTTCTTGAGTCCTTTGTCGCCGGCATCCACAAAAACAAAGATGTCGCGATTGCCGGTGTAGGGTCGGGGCGGCGCAATGTATTCAGTCACGGGATCGTTGTGAAATTCTTCATTCACCACGATCCACATATCGATGTTGTGACGGCGCATCATCGGCAGAAGCATTTCGTGCCGCTTCTCCAGCCACTTCTCGCGCACTTCGATTTGCTGCGACCACGGCAGTACTTCTGGACTGTCGGAATCCGGAACAGGTTTGCAGGACAGTGTGATAAGGGTAGTAAAGATCAGCGTCACCCAGAACCGCGTCATAATACGAAAAATCACGGGACGGCCACCCAGAGTCCGCGCCATGCTCAGAGCGTAAGATGATGATCGGGAGTGTTGAGTTCGTAATTGCATATCAGGTTCCCTCCTACGAATAGATAGTGAGTAGCTCAGTAAGCCGTGGCTGAAACGACGGCATTGGATCGGCAAGCTACCGTACTTGAGTTGTACAACATCAATCATTGCGGTTAAAATTCGCTGCAACCGTTCTTGCGATCTCGGTCGCCAGAATTTCATTGCCCTTCTCGTTCACGTGACAACAATTGTCCTTGTAAATCGTCTCCGTCTCCGATTTGAAAATATTTGTCAAATCAAAAAACGGCAAGCCGCCATCCTTCAGATTCCGGCCTGCGCGAATTAGGCTGGGATAGCCGTTCTCAACACCTTTGCGCGCAAGAGCTGTTATCTGTCCGATCGCATGACGCCTTTCCCAGGCTGTCAATGTCTTGCTGTTCTTGACGTATTGATTGGGCTGCAAGAAATGAAAATACTGAATGCCGTTCGCCTGGCAATCCTTCCAGAGCTGGACGGAAGAGCGCTGCCAAAAGCCGACACAGTCTGCGAAGAGTAGATCTTCCGTGCCATAGCGATAGGGCGGCCCGGTCTCCTGCGCGCTCAAGGATTTCTGCGGAAATGCAATTTTTCGGATCCTGGCTTCGGCCTGAAGTTGCGTCGCGTTGGCGCGCGACCAGAGCATGTGCCATATGAGCAAGGCAACATTGCTACTCCTGAGCACGGGCCTTGAGAAAATGACGCGCCATGCCTCCATACTCTCTTTGCTTCGTTCAATATCTCCGTACAACATCGCCGTTTCCATGTTGACTGCCCGCGTGGCGTAAAGTCCCCATGCTCTTGGATAGAAGGGGTTGACGTGGTAAGGCACATTCTGAGCAAAAGGCAGGACAATTTCATTGAAGCCGTCCAAATTGACGAGAACATCGAAACGGCGACCCAGGGAGAGAAAATAGTTCAGCGTCATCAACTGCTGCGGCTCTTTCATGCCGCCCAGGGCCAGGCAATACAACGCGATCGACTTGCCGCCGAACCGGCCACTCGCGCGCAATTCGCGTTCGAGTACGCCTCTGGCCTGCAAGAAAAGCTCAAGCGCCATCGAACCGCCAACGATGGCAACGCTCATTTCATTGTCCCGCTCACCGACCGGCGGTAGGTCCCCGAAGAAACCGTAATCGTTAACGGGAACATCCACGATGTAGCCGTTGAAAGTATGCCGCCGCTGCTGGTAATTCCGCACAAATCCGAGGTACGGGTGCAGCACATGGTCTTGCAACCAGGACTGGTTGCCGCGATCGATTGCCGGCACCGTTTGCGCGGCCTTGCTACGAACTGTTGTCAGTAATGAACGTTGAATCTCAGCCCGTGACGGCCAGCTTTCACCTGCCACCGACAAGAACAGCCAACTGCCCAATTCAAGCAAAATAATTGCAGTGGCTAGAATCACGGCCGCCAGAATGACTGTAAACGCGACTCTCTTGTCAGCGTGTATAGGTTTGCAGCGTTATGTCGTTTGTCGGGGAGAGAACCGTTTGGTACAACCAATTCCAATATTGGGCAAATGTCGCAGATAGTCAAGAAAATAGTGACTTCGACGCGTGGCGTGAACTCACTTTTGCTTGCTCGACACGCTACCTGGCAAGATTGCGGCACGTCAGGCAGGTCGCCCGAAACAATTCCGACTTGACGCAACTGCCGCATGCCGTTCTCCTGAGTGACTTATGAGCACCCACTGGCGTCTCTCTCCAGTCTGGCCGTTTTGCGCTTGCCTTTCGCCGATTGGGACAGTACCTTTCTCTGATAGCGGTAGAGATGTTTTCTTGCAGACAAGCTGACTTTGTGGGAAACAATCAGATCGGGAAACAAGCTTAGCACTAACGGTAGCCTCGAACTATGGCCCTCAAACCACTCTTACAACCCACTTCTGAAATCTCACATCTGGACATCCATTTTTCACAATTAATGTCAAGACTGGCGCCAAACGACGGGACGATTGTCGCGCTGGCGGCAGCGCTGGTGAGCAGCCGAACCCGTGCCGGCCACATTTGTCTCGACCTGAGCGACCTTCAGGATGACACGTTCTTACGCGACGCTCTGGGATCCATGCTGGACTCTTTTGAGCCGCTGCCGGCCAACCAAGACATTCGCACCCAGCTGCAGCAAAGTGAGGTCGTCGGCTCTCCGGGAGAGTTTAAACCTCTCATTTTGGATGCCGCCGACCGGCTTTATCTGCAGCGCTATTGGGCTTATCAGGACGAATTGGCCAGTTTCATCCGAGAACAAGCAGTAAAGACGACGCCCGTTAACGACGCGGCGACAGTTCGTGACGCGTTGGCAAGATACTTCCCCGACAGCGCCGGCGAAGAACGACCAAACTGGCAACAAATAGCGGCGGCTACGGCCCTCCTGAAAAGAGTGGTGATTATATCGGGCGGGCCGGGAACAGGCAAAACGTACACGGTCGCCAAGATTTTGGCTCTTTTAATTGAAGCGGCCGACCCGAAGGAGCTACGCATCGCCCTGGCCGCCCCAACCGGCAAAGCGGCGGTACGGCTGCAAGAGTCCATCAAACAGGTCAAAGCGTCCCTGGCGTGCAGCGAAGCGATAAGAGGTCAAATTCCGGAACAAGCCAAAACGCTTCACCGCCTGTTGGGCACCATTCGCGACTCACCCTATTTTAGGCACAACCAAAATAATAAGCTGGAGCTTGACCTCCTCGTCGTCGACGAAGCCTCGATGGTCGACCTGGCGCTCATGTCAAAGCTAATTCAGGCGCTGCCGGGGCAGGCCAAACTCATCCTGCTGGGCGATCATAACCAGCTTTCCTCCGTAGAAGCGGGCTCAGTTCTAGGCGACATCTGTGACTCGGGCACCGACCATGCGCGTACGACTCACTTTTTGCGGCAATTAAGTGAGATTGTCCCGGATGCTACCAATCTTCTGTCCGGGGGTCCGGGTAAAGGCCTGCAAGACTGTATCGTCTATCTCAAGAAGAGCTATCGTTTCAAGAGCGAGCAAGGCATCTCAAAACTCAGCGCGGCTGCAAATAACGGCGACGGGCAAGAAGCTCTCTCCTACCTCCAGGATCCGGACCTGCCAGAGGTTGAATGGCATGACGCAACCACGGAAAAGTTGGCTGACAGGCTTGCGGAGGCTTTTTCCAACTACGAATTCGGCGAGGCCGGTCGCTGTTTCAGACAGTTCGAGCGGTTTCGAATCCTGTGCGCGGTGCGGGGCGGACCCGATGGCGTGGACCGCATCAACGAACAGATCGAGCAAGCAGTCAAGGGAAAACACAAATGGCAGGAAGATCAGGGCTGGTACGCGGGTCAGCCCCTTCTGATCACACAAAATGATTACCGTCTTGGATTGTTCAATGGTGACCTGGGAATTGTCCTGCCTGATGAATCAAATGACGGCATGTTGCGTGTTTTTTTTCAAACCGAAGAACAAGATTTTCGAAAAATCGCACCGTTTCGACTGCCAGAATATGAAGCCGCTTATGCGATGACTGTGCACAAAAGCCAGGGTTCCGAATTTGAGCACGTTCTGCTCTTGCTGCCAGCACAAGATTCGCCAGTCGTAACGCGGGAATTGATTTACACGGCGCTCACCCGTGCTGCAAGAAAAGTAGAAGTTTGGGGCGTCGAAGATGCCTTCATCCAGGCGGTCAATCGCAAGATCAGGCGGACCTCCGGCTTGCGAGACGCTGTGTGGCAGAGACGGGTTGATGAGCCGGTCTCAATTCAGATTGACAAACAAAAATTCCACCGCCGAAAAACGGACAACAAAGACTAAAAGACAGTATCAGCATCTCAAATGAAAATGAAAACTTGGTTTGCCAACTCTTGGATCGTTGGCTTGGCAGGTCATTACTTTACACAAGACTTCTGCTGTTAAATGACAATTCGAGCGAGCCTATCCGATATTAATGGGGAAGTTGGAACCGGACTTATTTGAGGCGAGAAACTGATTTTCTTTAAGAACAAGCTGCGGCAAGCTATGAGGAATGTCAGCAAAAAGCCGCCTGCATCAAGATTCCGACTAACGTGTGCCGCGAATTAATTGGTGCTATATTACTCGGCTACTTCAATCCATATTTTTGTATCAGAGCTAATAATCCCTTACGGCCAATTCTTGTTTGTTTACTACTCAAGATAGCCGACAAGGTTCCTGTTGGAAGAGATTCGTTTGACATCGGAATAACAGTGACCAATACTCTATCAGAAACTCTCTTTGTCATACTTCTACCGTGATTGGCTTTCCTCCCCTCCCGCCAACCATCTTTTGACAGCAACTTGATGAGTTCGTTGCCGGTTATTGCTGCCAAGTCCGCCATTTAGCAAGCTGTCACATGCCGTACTGGGTAAAATTGAGGACGAACAAAAACGCGTGGATTTGTTGGAGCGTTTATTTCGGCGAATCGCTCTTTTTTCTCTAACAATGCAATATCATTTTCTTTAAAAAAACGTTCTCTTTCTCCAACATCCTCAAGAGTATTCAAATGCAAGGAAATAGCCTCATTGATGTTAATGGCTGCCTCTTGCAACGACTTACCAAAAGTAGCGGTTCCTAATTCCACACAATTGGCTGTCCATCTACCATCGTCTTGTTCTTCAAATTGGATAGTAATTTTGATATAGCAAGTAGACATGGCTTCCTCTATTATATGTCTGACAAAACTGGGGTCCGGCCAACTGTTATCTTAGAAACGCCTTTTCAAGACGTCTTGTTTCATGGGAAACAGATACCCCCGACTTCTCCTAACCTATCGGTACAAATAATCTCTACCTTGATAGCCTGGGGAATGCTGAAAATATGGTGAAATTTAAAATGATTGTGATCCTTGAATTATAATATAACTAATTTGTCAAGATGTGCAAGAGAATTATAGTTGTGCGAATCTCGCCAGATATTGCCGTTTAAGTTTCTCTAAGCTGTTCTTGCCATGGCGGTAGAACATGCAGAGGAAACATGTTTGAAGTTGGAACCGTTTTGTTACAAAATCCTTGCATTTTAGAATATAAATATCTTTGTTAATCTGTTCCCGAATCCAGCTTACCCCTGATGTTACTGGTTCAGTCGGTAGATTTCCCTGGATGAGTCCATATTTTTGTCGTCCCGGCCCGATGGATTAAATTGCGACCTATTCTGGTTTAGAAAAGCGCATGTTGTGGCTGGCCCGCTTTTGATGGAACTCGAACAAAAACGCCTTAGCAGAATTTATCACACCTATGGACCTGAGACTATAAAGGAATGAACATGAAAAGGTCACCCTCCGGTCACCGCGCACAGCTTATATCGACAGCCTCCGTATTTGTTCTGGCACTCTCTGCCACTATCTCCTTGCCTGCTGTAAGAGGCTCAGCACCAGCACCAGTGCCAGACGCGGCTAAAGTTGGCTATCGAGCCATCGACAGCAAGGACATGGAGGCCTTTCTCCGGTTCATCGCGTCAGATGAATTGGAAGGACGCGAAACGGGAACGCGCGGTCTCAAAGTGGCTGCCCGGTTCCTGGAAGTCCAATACGAATTGGCCGGACTGAAACCGGTTCCGGGTCATGACTCCATGCTACAACCCTTCTCTGTCGATGAAAGTGTCATTTCGTCTGCGAGCACAATAGCAGTCGACGGCGGCAGCCATCAGCATCATTCTTTTAACAATTTTCAGGACTTTGTAGTCCTATCTCAATACAGCGAAAATGTTCAGGCGGAAATGCCTGTCGTCTTCGTTGGCTACGGAATAAAAGATGAGCACCGTGATGATTATGCTAATTTTGATGCAGCCGGCAAACTCCCCCTCGTACTTGACGGTAGTCCCGAATTACAAAAACTCCGCGGCGGATCCAATCCGGGATTCCAAAGAAAACTTCGCACCATGCGCCGCTCAAAAGCAAAATGGGCGTCGGCTGCGGGTGCGGCAGGCATTGTTCACATCAACCCTGATATGACCGCAGAAACCATTGCGCGTTTTCGGCGTTTTCTCGAACGACCGAGACAAAGACTCACCGGCTCCCCGTCTGATATTCATCAGCTCATTGTGACGGCGCAAGTCGCGGACGTGCTCCTGAGCAAAAATAATTTAACCGTTGCTAAGCTGCTAGAGAAGAGCGATGCAGGAAAGTCAAAGCATGCAACGCTCAAAACAAAAATCAAACTGGATCTGCAGGTGTCGGCGCAAACCAAATGGAGCCAGAATGTTGTGGCCTACCTGGAAGGCAGTGACCCGCAGTTGAAGAATGAAGTCGTGGTTTTTGGCGCGCATTACGATCATATTGGCAAGCGCCCTAACGGCGACATCTATAATGGGGCAGATGATGACGGCAGTGGGACAGTAGGTATGCTTGAAATTGCGCGTGCTTTTGCCAGTAACGATACCCGGCCGAAACGCAGTTTACTGTTTGTCTCCCACGCAGGAGAGGAAAAGGGGCTGCTTGGCTCGCGGTTTTATACGGATAATCCATGGGTGCCTCTGGAGCAGACGATTGCGCAACTAAACATCGACATGATTGGACGCAATGACCCGAACTCGGTTTATATCATTGGCTCCAACTTTCTTTCTAAGGAGTTGCACCAAATAAATGTAGCGGCCAATCAGACGGTTGGACTCAACCTGGATTACAAATATAATGACCTCGCCGACCCGAACCGCTTCTACTACCGCAGCGATCATTACAATTATGCGAAACACGGTATTCCGATTATTTTTTATTTTTCAGGCACACATGAAGACTACCATCAACCGACCGACACAGTCGATAAAATTAACTTTGCAAAAATGACAAAAGTCGCGCAGCTGGTCTACCTGACCGGCTGGGAACTTGCCAACCTCGACCATCATCTTGCCAAGGATGGCTTGCTGCTCGAGTAAACCAAGAACTACAATCTGGAGGGAGAGAAAAACCATGCGGATGTCAATTCTGATGATGTTCCCACTCATACTTTTTGCCTGCAACGGCGCAAACACGCCGGCTACCGATGCCGAACTACATGCCAAGGCAGAGGAGCTGGTGAAGTCTTCCATCCTTTTGGATGGGCATATCGATGTGCCTTACCGACTGGTGGAGAAAATGCAAGACGTCTCAAAAGCGACCGAGGATGGAGATTTCGATTATCCGCGCGCTCTGAAGGGCGGACTTAATGTGCCTTTTATGTCGATCTACATCCCGGCAGAAAATCAGAAAACACCGGGCGCCTCAAAGGTACTGGCTGAAAACCTAATCGCCATGGTCGACAGCATCATCGCTGCCAATCCGGATAAATTTGCCAGTGCCGGCACGCCGGAGCAAGTGCGCCGAAATTTTCAGCAGCACCTGATATCGCTGCCGTACGGCATGGAAAATGGCGCCCCCATCGAAGACGACCTTGCCAACGTGGCCTATTTCCATGACAAGGGGGTTCGCTACATTACGCTAACCCATAGCAAGATGAACCAGATTTGTGACTCCTCTTATGACCCTCACAAAGGCTGGAATGGTCTAAGCCCTTTTGGCCGTGAAGTGGTAGCGGAAATGAACCGCACCGGCATCATGGTCGACATCTCACATGTTTCGGATTCGACTTTCTATCAGGTTCTGCGCCTTTCGAAGGTTCCGGTCATTTGCTCTCACTCCAGCTTACGGCACTTCACACCGGGCTGGGAACGCAACGTAAGCGACGACATGCTCAAACATTTGGCAGAAAATGGCGGCGTCATTCAGATTAATTTTGGTTCGGCTTTCCTGAGCCAGAAAGCCAACGAGTACGATTTGGCGCGGCGAGAGCATCGAACCAAGTTTATGAAAGACAACAACATCACCGACAACGACGACCCGCGCGTGCAAGCGGAGATGGAAACTTTCAGAGATGGCTCCCCCTATCCCTACGCAAGCGCCGACGATGTCGCCGACCATATCGACCGGGTTGCAGAGCTGGTTGGGATCGATCATGTGGGCATCGGCTCCGACTTCGACGGTGTCGGCGATTCGCTGCCGACCGACCTCAAATCCGTGGCAGATTACCCCACCCTGGTCTACAAGCTGCTCAAACGCGGCTACTCCGATGCGGACATCAAGAAGGTCCTGGGAGAAAATGTTCTCAGAGTCTGGCAAAAAGTGACCGACTATGCAAACGCACAAAAATAGGTTTGCTGGACCGAGATTCTCTATGAGATTTTAGGTAACCGGCAGATCTCAGCCTTGGAAATTCTGGGGAGCGGCCGCGGCAGGAGACGGGGATTATTCCTCCTTCAGATATTTCAGAGGCAATGCGGTTGATTCCTTGGGACTGGACAACACAATGTCGGTTCGCGTTTTGCTGACGCCCGGCCACGTTTGAATTTGAGAGAGGAGCCTTTCCAGGCTTGTGGTGCTACGTGTCCGCACTTTCAGCAAATGCGACCCATCGCCGGTGATAGCATAGCACTCCAGCACTTCATCATGGCCGGCCGCTCTTTCAATAATCTTATCATAGTACTTGGAAGACTCCGCTGTCAAAAAAATAAATGCCGTGACCTCTAGGCCGACCTTACGAGGATCGACGAGCGCATGGTAACCTTGAATCACACCGTTTGTCTCCAACTTTCGCAATCTTTCGCTCACGGACGGGATCGTGAGCTTGACCTGTTCTGCCAACTTGTTCCGCTTCGTACGACCGAATTCTTGCAATATTTCTATCAATCGCAAGTCAATGCTATCCAGTTTCAAACCCGGCATAGAGCAATCCTTTCTACTTTACCTGTCCTCAGGTTACTTCTGGCAACCATAATAGAACTAATTAGGCAAACGATCAATCTAATTTCGGTCTGAGATGCCTGTCCAACACGATGGAAACTCACGCCGCTCAGACTGTCGTACACAAATGCATTCAGAAAACGAATTAGTGGAAAATGACGAGACGGAGATTAGAATTAGGAGACGATGATTCGAGGCGCGATACCTAAAGTAGGCTGGAGGCAGCTGTCCGAACTCGGTCGACTTCTGAGGCGACGCTAAAAACGTAGCGCTGGCGCATATTTATGTCAGCATTTTCGATGTTTGTCCCCGCCTCCCGGGCAGCGTTACGCAGAGCGATGGCGCCGAAATTGTCAGCGGAAGCAGACAAATCACGGGAAAATTTATTGAATTCCAAGAATTCTCCGACCTCAACTTCTTTTCCGATATCAGGAATGCGTCCTTTTGCTTCATCCGTCAGGAGAATGAGTAACTCCTGAAACTCAGCTGGCTCGAGCCCCAGTCTATGCATTGTCGTTTGGGGGTCGTGCAAAACAGGCTCCAAGTGTTTCTCGGCTCGACTCAACTTTCGCAGCAAATCGCGTGCGACAATCGGCTTTAGCAAATAGCCGGCAATACCTAAAGAAAGCGCTTCTATCACAGATTCTTGCTCGGAAACACTCGTGCATAAGAGAACAGGTATTCTTGTTGTCTTCGGGTCTTCTTTCAAGCGACGAACAAAATCAATGCCACTTAACCCCGGCATCAGAATATCAGTAATGATCATGTCAGGAGAGTCTGTTTCAAGCGCCTGCAGCGCCTGCTCCGCGTCTTCAGCCTCGATCACTTCGTATTTTGATCGCTCTATGATAACGCGCTGCAACTTCCGGGTCGAGAGGTCGTCCTCAACCAGGAGAATCCTGGGCTTAACCTCGTTGTTCATGGGTGCTGGTAGGGTTTTTGGAATCGTTGAGAATCACGTTCCTCTTATTATCGATATGAAGGGCATGATTCTTGAGCGCCAGGAGCAACCCAGGCGTGAGCAGCGCTGCTATCGGATAGCGGGTCGCCCAATAGCGTTTCAGCCAGCTATTCGCAAGTGTGCCGATACGCCCCGAAAGTAGCCAGCGGCTTCATCCAGCATGTGTAATTTATTTTCCCGTTCTTTTTCATCATGAAGGTCGCTCAATTCCGCGTGCATCCTTTCAATTTCCCAGACCTGCAATACCTTCCCCGCGTAATGTTCTGCCTCGCCAACACCAATTAGATCGCCGATCGTCTTTGACATGTTCTCCGCATGAAATCGTAATTCCTCATACTTGCCATGCGGATACTCCCCTTTCTTCAAGTAGGCGCTCGTATCTTCAATGGTCTGAGCGAGGTTGGAGAAGTAGTCGGCGACTTTCGCCGTTCTTGCAAGGCGTTTTTCATCGAGCTGCGAAAAGATGCCAAACAACTCTTTCGCTACGCCAAATATTGTTTCTGCGATCATCTCGATCCTCCTTTTGTAGGATAACACCGTGCTCATCGAAAAAGATAGAAACACGGCAAATTCATCTATATCACCAGCATAGCCCCTGGTGCGCGTTAAAACCTGGATACACTCGCAGGGCTCACAGACCGTGACTCCTTGCCAACCGTTTGAGCATCTGGATCTGTCCTGCGTGATATGTATCATGCAAGACAATCCCTGTAATCAAATCCGCAAAGGTCGTCCTGCCGCTGCCACCGGGGTCATCGTCCAGCCGGGAACGGTCGCAGTCCCTTAGTACTTTGACGAGGCGATCGTGCGCCTCCCGGACGAGGCCGCGGTCCGCCTTCTAGGTAGCGGGTGTTCTGTGCGCCGGAAGGTCCGGCCAGTCGGCGGGAGAGCGCGGAAATCCGCCAGTTGCTTCACCTGTGACCCGCCGACGTACAGCGTAGTTCCAGTAGGCAACATGGAGAGCCAGTTCCCAAATACTGTGCCGGTCGGGGTACGGTTTCCAAACCGCAACCTCTGGCGTCACGCCACGAAGCGCTCCCAGAGCTGTAGCTCCTCCATGCCACAACCGGGTTCCCGCAGGCGGCTGCAGGTGCCTCAGCACTTCTTCAAGTCGTCTGTCGTTCATAACCTGATCCTCGTGAGGTTCGTGAATCTCGTTCCCACGCTCTGCGTGGCGAATGCAGACAAGGACGCTCCTGCGTCCAGTGACAACGGCATCCACGGTCGGTCATAGAAGCACGGGACGTGGCCCTGGAAACCATTCCCAGGCTGAGCGTGAGAACGAGGAACCGGGAAACCGAGCATCGGCTCCCTCACTTACGTGTGTTGGAAACCGTTCTGCGCACAACACGATACGCATCAAAACCTTGGAAAGTTCTTCAGTGAGTCTCCCCACAAGGTTATTCAAGAAACTCGTTCCCACGCTCTGCGTGGTGAACGCAGACCAGGACGCTCCTGCGTCCAGTGGCAGTGTCGCACGGCGTCTCTGCCGACCAAGCATTGAGACGCGGGAGCGTCCCCGAATGCATTCCCACACAGAGCGTGGGAACGAAAAACGAGAAGCCGGCTTCTGTCGCGATTTCACACCAGGGATAATTTGGATCGAAATGTATTTCATATGCTGCATGCGCCAGAAACGTGATACCGCTTTCAGCCGCCGTTTATCCATTCAACCAGCGGGTGAACCCATTCCTTGTAAGGTTTGTAAAGAAATCCATGGCCCTTATTCAGGTTCAGTCTCACCTCCTTGAACCCCGAAAGACAGGGCTGGCCCTTGAAATAGCTCTCGCAAGATCCATACGAGTCAGAACTCTCGTAAATTGAAAGAAAATTACCACAGAGCCTGATTTCGTCTTTCGAATAGTGCGCCAAATAGGCCTGCCAGCTTCCCTCACGGCAGATGCCGAGCACGGCATATTTGATCTTGCTATTCCTGGTTCTAATTGCAACATCAAGAGCGATGCCGGCTCCCATCGATGCACCGACAACGATGATCTTCTCAGCGGATACACCTGAGTCCAGGAGCGAGTCGATTTCGGCTGATACCTTCCGGGCATATTGCGCCAGGTCGCTGTCCCGCGGACGGGCTTCGCTGATCACCTCAAATCCAAAAGCTCTGAGCGTATCCAGTATGGCTGTGTATTCGTACCGCCCCCAGTAGGGACTTACAGCATCTATGCCGCGCGATTGAATGATGCCACCGTGCAGATAGAAAAGATACTTCTGTCCTTGCTTTACCTCCTGGGAAATCCTGCTGCCGGTCGTCTGGGCACTGCCTTCTGCGCCGGCCAGCATCGAAAAAAACACGAAGATTAGACTCAGAGATTTCATTCTAGTCTCCTTTTGGATTTGATATTCATATTGAAAGAGTAACTTATGAAACGGCAGAGAAGAAATAAACCAATTTTGCGGTCAGTTTTTTTTTGAGGGCTGTCATATAAAAAGGATACGCGAACCGACTAATGAGTTGAACAGTCAAAATTATGGATGACCCCAGGTTAAAAGAGAAGCTTGAACAACACCATAGCGGCAGTTTCGCGTGGGCATTACATTGCTGCTCACAAGATATTCAGGAGGCTGAAGAGATTTTGCAGACGGTCTATTTGAAAATTCTGCAGGGCCGCGCCCGATTCAACGGCCGATCGGCCTTCAAGACCTGGTTGTTCGCCGTCATTAGAAAAACGGCGGCAGAGTTTCGCCGGCAGCATCAGTTTCGAGTCTTAAAGCTCCATCAGTATCGGTCCTCTGTCGAAACCAGCACTTTCGAAGAGGAGGGCAGCTCTGAGGTGCTCGACCTTTTCAGAACCCAGCTTGGCAAGCTGCCGGGGCGACAGCAACAGCTGCTCGAATTGGTCTTTTATCACGACCTGACTTTGGAGGAAAGTGCGAAAATCATGGCGATTTCAATCGGTTCAGCCAGGAAACATTATGATCGCGGCAAGAAACGAATCCGGCAACTGATGGAAGAATCTGAGGCATGGCATGAATGATACAGAGAAACGGCTGCAACATCTCTTTCGGCAACTTCGGCAAAGGGAGGCCGAGGGCGCGGACGGTCCTCCCTTTGCAAAGATTTGGGCGCGGGCATTGTCGCGGTCGGTGGCAACAAAAAGACAGCCCGCGTGGGGGCGGCGCCTGGCCCTCGCGACAGTTGCTGTGGCAATCGTGGCGGCGGTCTTTCTTATGTACACCCCCCGAACTCAGCAGCAGCGGTCCGATGAGCCGTCGGTCCTGGCGGAGTGGCGGTCTCCCACCGCGTTCCTGATGAATTACCCGTTACCGGACGCATCCGTTGCAGCAGTAAAAGCCCCGACGGACTTTCTGCTGGATTTGTCCGGCCGGGACTTTTTGCGGACCTTACCCAGGGTTGGTGTATCGAAGTGGTCACTTTAGAAACGTCGAAGTAAAACCTGTCACAAAATAGGAGCACAAAATGCACATCAGAACAAGTCTAACCGCACTCCTTTGTCTTGCTTTTGCAGCCATCTCGTTCGCCGAGGCGCCGGAGCGCAAGGATCCCATCGAGGAACATATTTTCCCGCCGGAGTTGGTCATGCAAAACCAACGTGCGCTGGCCCTCAGCGACGCACAGAAGAAAACGATTCGCAATGAGATTCGTACTGCACAGTCGAAATTTACCGACCTGCAGTGGGAACTCGAAGATGAGATGGAAATCTTCGCCACCATTCTCGGCAAAGAAAAGATTGATGAGAAGGCGGCACTTGATCAGTTCGAGAAAGTAATGTCTGCCGAAGCCAACATGAAGCGCACACACCTGTCGCTTGCCATTCGAATAAAGAACGCGTTAACGCCGGAACAACAGGCCAAGCTGCAGAAACTCAAGCACAGGGATGAGAATGAGGATGAAAACTGAGTCGGCGCTAACGAGAAGAATAGACCTTGTCACTACCAGTGAGGATGTCAGAAAACCTGATAATCAGGATGGACGTAGAACGGAGCGATCCGGCGTGAGACGAATGCGTGCGGCCGCCTGCCTGTTAATGATCTGTGGCGTCGCGTCCGGTTGTGGGTCTGATGATACGGGTGTCGATCCCGGGCCCGGGCCCCCTGGAGTGGGCCGTATCGCCTATGTCAGCCGGCAGGATTCCGTCAATCAGATCTACCTGATGGATATTGATGCCTCGGGAAAGGGCATCGCTCCGACAAAACTCACGGGAGACTCAGAGCCGGAAAACTATCCGTCATGGTCTCCGAATGGACGACAGCTGCTCTATGCACGTGATCTTGATGGCACCGCGATTTATTTGATCAATGCGGACGGCACGGGCCAAAGGCGCCTCTCCCCTACACCGGGGATGGACATCAATCCGAGTTGGTCTCCAGACGGTGCCCGGATCATCTACGCCAGGGTTGTGGAACTACCGGAACCTGGCAAAGCACCGATGACTGAAATTCGCATCATGAACGTAGACGGTAGCGACGATCATGCCATTTTTGGTGGGAGCAGCTTGAACGCCGAACCAAGATGGTCCGTCATTGATAGGGTCGTATTCTTCAGCAACATGAGCGGCGACTTCATAAATGTCTATGCCGTGAACATCGACGGTACCGACCTCCGTCAGCTTACAACAGAAGGCAACAGTAGCGATCCGGTGTGGTCTCCGGATGGTATGCGTATAACATTTGGGTCCGACCGGGAAGGCGCCAATCGCCTCAATATTTTCGTCATGAACGCGGACGGCAGCCAGCAAGAACAGGTCAC
>Ga0114931_10001355_pt1 | contig 31321 bp, 24 predicted proteins | sample 2SBtaG_FD_89579 | JGI IMG/M metagenome (GOLD analysis project Ga0114931, IMG submission 89579) | Deep subsurface microbial communities from Kolumbo volcano to uncover new lineages of life (NeLLi) - 2SBTROV14_V59a metaG | ecosystem: Environmental > Aquatic > Marine > Volcanic | place: Kolumbo...
GAGCTGCTCGACATCCCGCTCGAGGTCTTCGCCCGTCCACCGCCCTTACGCTGAGCCGGCCCGTCTCGAAAAAGGGGACCGGTCGGCAGGCAACCCCGGGAATGTGTGTCAGGACCGCGTGACCGGCTTTGGATCATCGCACCCTGGGCTACGCGCCGCGCTTGCGGGTCGGCGTCTCCTCGTCGCGCTCCCCGTAGCCGTACAGGTCCGGGTAGGCGTAGTAGTAGCCGTAGCTCGCGCGGTGCACGTCGATCTTGTTCACCACACCGCCCAGGATCGCGGGGTTCACCGCCCGCAGCGTCTCCACGCTCTGCTGCGCCGGCGCGCGGCCGGTGCTCGCGGACTCCACCACGAACACGATGCCGTCGACCAGCGACGCGAGCACCGAGGCGTCGGACACCACGCTCACCGGCGGCGAGTCGATGACGATCATGTCGTAGTCCTGGACCGACGCGAGCAGCTCGGACATCCGGTCCATGTCGATCATCTCGCCGGCGAAGCCCTCGCCGTGGCCGGCGGGGAGCACGTCGAGGCCCGGCACGCTCGTGGGCTGGATGACGTCGGCGGCGCGGCACTCGCCGGCGATGACGTTCTTCAGCCCGCGGCGGCTGTCGACGTGCAGCACCTTGTCCAGCGTGGGTCGGCGCAGGTCGCCGTCGATGATCAGCACCCGCGTCTTGCCCATGGCGAAGATCGCGGCGAGGTTCGACGCGATGAAGGACTTGCCCTCGCGCGGCAGGGTGCTCGTGACGAGCAGCTTCGCGTGGGGCTGCCGCTGCAGCCGGAAGGAGATGTGGGTGCGGATGGTCCGCAGGCTCTCGGCGAGCGCCGAGCGCGGGAGCGCGGCCACCGGCAGCGTGTTGTCGACGGCGTGGGTCAGGGTCTCCATCTGCTCGGGGTCGACCTTGGGCACGAGCCCGAGGAAGGGGATCCCGAGGAGCTCCTCGATGTCCTCGCGGGTGCGCACGGTGAAGTCGAAGTACTCGACCACCATCGAGAGCGCGCCGCCGCCCATCAGGCCCAGGAGCAGCGCGGTGACCACGTTGACCAGGGTGCGCGGGCGCACGGGCTTGTGGGCCGGGATGGCGTCCTCGATCTGGTGGACGTTGCTCGCCTGGATGAACTGGCTGATCCCCACCTCGCTCAGGCGCTTGTCGAGGTCGCGGTAGAACTGCTCGTTGCGCGTGGCCTCGGTCTTGAGCAGGTCGACCTGGATCAGCGGCTCCTGCAGGGCCGCGATGTCGCCCTCGGCCGCCTGCAGGGCGTCGGTGATTGCCTGCTCCTCGCCGATCACCACGGTCAGCTCACCCTTCTTGGCGCTCATGATCGTCTGCACCTGGTCGCGAATCTGCGACTTCAGGCTGGCGATCTCCTTGTCGATCCGCACGACGTCGGGGTGCTGGGGCGTGACGCGTCCGAGCAGCTTGGCGCGGTCCTGCAGCAGCTCCTGGTGCCGGGCCAGCAGCCCCTGCAGCACGGTGTTGTCGGCGGACAGCAGCGTGGCGAGGGCCAGGAGGCCGTTGTTCTTCTCGACCGACTGCAGCCCGTCGTAGACCGCCTGGAGCTTCACGTGGCGGGTGTGCGCGTCGCTGTAGGCGCTCTGGAGCTGCTCGCGGTTGGCGAAGGGGAGCTGCTTGCCCTCGCCGGCGCCCACGAGCTGGTGCTCGAACTGATACTTCCGCAGCTCCTTGTCCGAGGACACGGTGCGGGTGCGGTACTCCTCGAGCTGCCCCTCGAGCCACTTCATCGCCTTCTTCGTCTCGTCGAGCGCCTGCTGGCGCTTCACGTCGAGGTAGGACCGGGCGAGGGTGTTCGCGAAGAGCGCGGCCTTGTCGGGGTCGGGGTACTGCACGGTGATGCGCACCAGCTCCGTCTCGGGCTCGGCCTCGACGGTCATGTACTTCTTGAGCGCCGCGGGCGGGTCGGCCGCGCCGTCGAAGTCGTCGACGCCGTGCTCCTCGCGCAGGCGGCGGACGGCCTCCTTGCGCACCCGCCGGCTCTCCATGATCCGGTACTGGGTGGTGTAGTAGGCCTTGAGCGAGGTGGCGTTCGGGTAGGCGGGGGCGGACTCGCTCACGTCGCCGCCCTGCGGGAAGTACACGGGTGCCTTGGGTGCGATCTCGAGCACTGCGGTGGACGAGTAGTACTTCGTCGACAGCAGCGAGCCGACGAGCACCGTGAGCACGAGCACCGCGGTGAAGGCGAACACGACCCGCCGACGCTTCACCAGGATGTTCCAGTAGTGGATCAGGTGCGCGTCGCGCCGCTCTGCGGACATGTTTCTCCTTCGAGCAAACGTTAGCGAGTATATCCTGGCCGATGCCCCTGACGCGCGGAGACGAGTGAAGCTCGACGACGAACAGGCTCTCGGCACCCTCTTCGGCAACCCGCGGGTGATTGTCGTCCTCGTCGCGGTCGGCCTGTGGGCCATTCTGTCCGCCGGCGCGCTGGTGCTCGATCCGGCCAAGGTCTTCGTGGTCTTCGTCGCGATGGTCGCGGGGGCCTCGCTGCTCGTCCGCCCCGCCGCCGCGCTCGTGGGCGTGCTCGCACTGCGGGTGGTGATGGACCTGCTGTGGTGGATGGGCCGCACCGCGGTCGGGCTGAACCTGATGGAGCTGTTCAGCGCCTTCGCCACCGGCGGGGTGTTCGCCCTGGTGCTGCTGCACTTCGACGAGATCCAGGAGCACCCCGCGCTGCCCTGGGTGGTGCCCTTCTTGGGGCTGCTCACCCTGGCCTCGCTCCGCACCGGCGGGGTGCAGGGGCTCGAGTCGCTCGCGAAGCTCGGCGGTCCGGTGGTCATCCTGTTGGCCGTGTCGATGTACGCGAAGGAGGCCCGGTGGCAGGACCGGATCCTCGCCGGGATCACCGTCGCGGGGGCGATCCCGGTGCTCTACTCGACCTGGTGCGTGCTCACCCATCGCCACTTCGAACCCTTCGCGGGCGCCGAGCGCTTGGTGGGCGCCTTCCAGAACCCCACCGAGCACGCGCTGACCATGCTGTTCATGTCGTGCCTCGGCGTGTACTGGGTGGACCGGCTGAAGGGCTGGGGCCGCGTGGCGGCGGGCGCCTATGCCCTCGCCGCGCTGGTGTGCCTGTACTACGCGAACACCCGCGCCACGGAGCTGGGATTCGCGGTGTTCGCCGGGATCTACCTGGCTCGCCAGCGCCGCTGGAGCCTGCTTGCGGCGGCGCTCGTCGGCGCGGTCGCCCTGTACCTGTCCAGCGACCTGATGCAGGCGCGCTTCGGCAAGCTCGCCACCGAGGCGTTCTCGGGACCGACCATCGACGACCCGACCGGGGAGCTGGGCAGCGGGCGGTGGAGCCTGTGGACGGCGTCGATGGAGGCCTTCCTGCGGCGCCCGGCCTACGACCTCGTGCTGGGGGCCGGCGCCGCCCAGGAGAAGGCGTACTACCTCGTAAAGGACCCGCACAACGACTACCTGAGCGTGCTCTACCAGGCCGGTCCGATCGCGGTGATCTCGCTCGTCGGCATCCTGTGGGGCGCAGTGCGGCGGGTGTGGGAGCCGGGCGACCCGTCGGACCGACCCACCTACCTCCGCGCGAACTTCCTCCTGGCGCTGGTGGTGGCGTGCGCCTTCGTCAGCTTCATGACCAACGGGTTCATCTCACGCACCGCCCCCGCCTGGTACTTCTTCGCGGCGGCGGGCCTCGCCTACGTCTTCGCGGCGTCGGAGTCCTCCGAGGCGGAGGTGGAGGCGCCGAAGGTCACCCGAGTGGCCTGATCCACCGGCAGTTCCAGCGGGCCGGCGAGCACGAGGCAGGGCGCCGGGACCGCGACGCCGTAGCTGGGCGAGCACACCCCGGGTCCGGGCCGCACCGCGGGCGTGGCCAGGGTCGGGCGCAGCGGGCGCCCGGTGACCTCGAGCAGCACCCGCTCCCCGTCGCGGACCACCGCGCGGTCGCCCTCGACGCGCACGTCGAGCCCGGGGGCGAGGTGCAGATACAGCGCGATCTGGTGGGTGCCCGAGCCCTCGAAGCGGTCCTCGAGCACGAGCGCGCCCGCGTCGAGGCGGACCGCACGCCGGTGGACGACGCCCAGGCGAGCCTCGTAGCCGTCGTGCTCGGCCACGACGTGGGTCTCGTCGGCCTCGATCAGCCGGCACCGCGCTCGGGAGGCCCAGGTCCACGCGCCTCGCTGTTCGCTCTGGTCGAGCCCGTCGACGGTGGCGGTGTTGTGGGCGGCGGTGCCGCGGAACCACGCGCGCCAGCGGGGGGCGCCGTTGTACCGGTAGGTGCCCGCGTCGACCAGCAACGGCCACCCGCCGAGGGAGAGCCACAGGGCCAGCGCGTCGGCGTGGCCGTGGGCGCCGACGCCCGGGAACCCGAGGGGGCCGTGGTCGACCACCGCGACGCGCTCGGCGGCCCCCGTACCGCTCCGGAGCACGGTGACCCCGCCGTCGGGGAAGGTGCACGAGGCGGGGCGGCGCGTCCCGAGGGCCGGGCCGGCGCCGAGGAGCCGCGCGCGCAGGTCAGGGGCCCACCCGGGCGGGAGCCGATCGGTGCGACCGAGGACGGCGGCGGTGGCGTGGGCCACCGAGGCGACGTAGCGCTCGGGGGCGAGGCGGCGCCGGAGCACCACGCACCCGTCGTCGTCGCCGATGGAGGGGGCGTGGCCGTCCCGGTCGAGCAGGCTCGCGAGGTAGGCCGCGCCCCGGGCCAGCCGCTCGTCGACGACGGGTCCGAGGGGCTCGCCGCGGGCCGCCGCCACGAGGCGCGCCAGGAGGGTCCACTCCATCGTGAACGCCTGGTAGGAGGGGGACTGCTCGGCGCCGATGCCGTCGGGCAGGATCTGCCGCTCCACCTGCTCGCGCAGCCCCGCCACGCCCTCGGCGAGCCACGCCTCCGAGTCGGGAAGCCCCGGGACGAGCCCACCGAGCACGACCAGGGCGGCGAGCTCGCCGATCCGGTGGTTGTTCGCCGAGGAGTACAGGGACGGGAACCGCGCGATCCACCGCCCGTGGGCGTGCAGTGCGCCCCACAGGGCGTCGAGGAGGTCCTCGGGGAGCGGCAGCAGCGACGCGACGAGCACCAGGCTCGTCGCCCGGCACGCCAGCTCCAGAGGGACGGCGTAGTGGACGCCCCGGTAGGGCGGGTTCTCGGCGAACCAGCTCTGCAGGTCGGCGAACAGCGCCTCGCGGGCGTCGTCGTCGGCCGCGGCGGCGCGGAGCGCGAGGATCTGCAGGTGCTGCAGCCGCCCCAGCTCCAGGACCTGCTTCACGTCGAGCCCGGCGGGCCGCAGGTCGATGGCGGTGGTGTGCGCCATCGGCCAGACCGCGCCGCTCTGCGGGTCGCGGTGCCAGGCGGTGCGCTCGGCCGGGGCACGGAAGCTGCCGAGCAGGGTGAACCCGTCCTCGAGCAGCGCGCGGGTGTCCGCGGCGAGGGACCGGCGTTCGGCGACGGAGATCGCCGGGGGCAGCGCCACCGGCCAGGTGGGTCCGGACCAGCCCGCGGGGCGCGGAGGCGGCTGGTAGGCGGCCCACCGCTCGGCGCGACGGCGCACCTGCTCGCGCACCCGGAAGGGGATCTCCCGCAGCTCCATCGCCCGCAGCCGCGCGGCGAGGAATCGCAGCCGGTCGCCCGCCGCCACCCTCAGGCCCACTCGGGGAGCGCGCGGCCGACGAACCGGGCCAGGGCCTCGTTGTGGGGGGCGAAGACCTCACGCAGGCGAGCCCGGGTCTCGGGCACCATCGGCGGGTAGGCGGCCGGGCGCACGTTCCACGCGGTCAGGGGCTGCACCACCCGCTTGTGCAGGAGGTGGCGGAACCGCGGCGAGGTGATCTTCCGCACGACCTTCTTCACGCCGCTCTCGTTGACCAGCACCTCGTGCAGCGCGCGGAACCGCGGCAGGCCCGCCACGTTGCTCCGCTTGCCGTAGTCGAGATGGTCGAGGCGGCGCAGGCCCAGGAAGTCCAGCACCGCGCCGACCGTCGCCTCCGGGTCGCGCGTCAGCTCGTCGGTGATCACGACGTGGATCGGCTCGTGGCCGAAGACCTCGGCGAAGACCGCGAGCTGCTCGGCGTAGTAGCCGTGGCGCACGTAGGTCAGCTCGGTGCGCTCGGTCAGGGTGCCCTCGGCGCGCGTGGGCTCCAGGGCCAGCGCCTCCTCGAAGGTCTCGGCGGGCTCCCACCCGTTGCGCCGCGCGAACCAGAAGGACGAGTAGGCCCGGTCGATGGGGTTGCGCAGCACCGCGAGCACCTTCATCGCCGGGTTGTGCGCGTGCATCCGCGCCGCACTCTCGGGGAAGAACATCGTGTGCACGTAGGCGCCGCCGAGCAGCGCCGCTTCCGGCGCGTCCGCGTAGAAGGGGTCGAGGTAGCTCGGGCCCTGGGGGTGGAACTCGTCGCTCGAGAAGTAGTGGATCTCCTTGGCGCGGGGCACGAAGGCGTCGGGGTGCTCGGCGAGGATGTCGAACAGGGTCGTCGTCCCCGCCTTCTGGGCGCCCGCGATCCAGAAGTCGACGGTGGGGATCACGGGGCCCCCAGGGGCTTGCGGATCGCGGTGACCACCGCGCCCGAGAGCATCAGCGCCAGGGAGGAGTCCGCCGGCACGCGGCGGTCGATGGCGCGGTGCACCCGGGCGACCCCGCGCCGGAGCCGCTCCAGGCGGCCGCGGGTGGCGCGCTCGTACAGCTTGTCGAGCATCGAGACCCAGTCCGTCGGGGTGATGCGGACCTCGAAGTCGGTGAAGTACTCGCGGATCAGGCGCCGGTTCAGGATCACGTCGCCCAGGCGCTCCATCTGCGCCTTGTCGTGGAACAGGCGGTAGGCGCGGTTCTCGCCGAAGGAGTCCGCGAAGAAGCCCCGTGCGCCGGGGCGCATCACCCGCCACAGCTCGCCGGGGACGCCCGGGTACTTGATGAAGTGGTGCAGCGCGCCGTGGCCGACCACCACGTCCACGCTCGCGTCGGGCAGGGAGAGCTGTTCGAGGCTCTCCTCGAGGAACGGGCACCGCGAGGCCACGCCCACCCGGCGCGCCAGCTCCGTGGACACGCGGACCCCCGAGGCGGAGATGTCGACCCCGGTGACCCGGAACCCCTCGGCGGCGAAGTAGACCGACAGCTCTCCGGCGCCGCACCCGGCGTCGAGCACGTGCACCTCCTCGCGTGGCTTGCCGGTGGCCTCGGCGGCGCGGATCGCCAGATCGGTGGCGAGGCCGCGGACGTAGCCCTTGGTGGTCCCGCCCTGGTGGTAGCTGGAGATCCGGTGGGCGCGGAAGGCGTCGCGGTAGGCCTCGGGGGTGCGCGCCTGCGCTGCGAGCGGGCTCAGGCCGTCCTCGTAGAAGGAGGCGTAGGCTGCTCGGTCGACCGGGTCGAAGGTCCCCACGCTGTCGGTCTCCACGGGTTTCGGAGCCTGGATCTACCCCGCCGCCCGAGGGGACGCGATGATAGGTACGGTGAGCGGACGAGGTGGGAGCGCGTGCCGGACCCGAGAGCCAACCTGATCCTGACGGTCGACTACGAGCTGTTCGGCGACGGCGGCGGCGACCTCGACGCGCACCTCGTGCAGCCCACCGACCGCCTGCTGCGGGTGGCCCGGGCCCACGGTGTGCCGGTCACGATCTTCGTCGAGACCGAGGAGATCCGGTTCCTGGAGGCCCACGCGGCCCCCGGGAGCGCGCTGGCGGCCCAGGTGGAGCGGGTGCGGGCCCAGCTCCGGCAGGCGGTGGCGGACGGCCACGACGTGCAGCTCCACGTGCATCCCCAGTGGATGGACGCCACCTGGAACGGCGAGTCGGCCCGGGTGCGCGAGGACGCCTGGCGTCTCGGCGATCTCGACGCCGCAGCGGTCGGACGGCTGCTCGGCGAGGGCAAGGCGTGGCTCGAGGCGTGCGTCGCCGAGGCGCGACCGGGCCACCGGTGCGACGTGTTCCGCGCCGGCGCCTGGTGCATCCAGCCCGAGCGTGACGTGCTCGCGACCCTGCGCAGGCTCGGGTTCCGCATGGAGTCGACGGTGGCGCCGGGCCTGTCCCATCCGGGGCGGCTGGACTGGTACGACTTCGCCGACGCGCCCACCGATCGGTCCTGGTGGCGGATCGACGTCGACGTGTGCCGGCCGGAGGACGGCGCGCTGGTCGAGGTGCCGATCGTGGTGGCCCGGGTGCCGCGACTCCGGGGGCTCCAGGCGATCCGGCACCGGCTTCGCGGCGGTGGCGGGATGGGCCCGGTGGCGGGCGGCGGCGGGCTGGCGCTCCGAGCGCGCGCGTCCGCGCTCCGCGGGTTCCTGCCGCGCTGGCGGCGCCTGAAGCTCGATCCGTGCGCCCTGCCGGCCCCGGTGCTGCTCGTGGTGCTCCGGCGGTGGCTGCGGGAGCGGGACGGGGCCGGGGTGACGCCGGTGGTGGCGATCCTGCACAGCAAGTCCTTCTCGCGTCGGTCGGAGCGGGAGCTGGACGCCTTCCTGCGCTGGGCGGGCGAGCAGCCGAACCTGCGCGCCTCGACCTACGCGGGCTGGTGGGCGGACGCCGGGCTGCCGGTGGCCGACCAGCGAGCGAGCGGCCCATGAGGCGCCAGGTGATCGCGGCGCTCCTCGGGCTGGGCCTCGGGGTCTCGGCGCGGGCCGCCGAGCCGGGGCGGGCCGTGGTGGTCACCCCGTGCGCCGCCCAGGTCGACGCCGCCTGCTGGAAGGACGCGCGGCCCCTGCGCCGCTTCGCCGCCGATCCGCGCCTGCTCGTGGCTCCGGTGTCCGCGGACGTCCGCCTGGCGCACCAGTCAGGCAAGCTGCTCGTGCGAGTCGCCGATCTACCCGAGCACGCGGTCGTCGACGTGGAGATCGGGGGCTCCGACAAGGACTCGGTGCTCCAGTGGACCGGCTTCGCTGGCGGCGCGGAGGAGGGGGTCACCGCGATCCCCCTCGGCGTGCCGCTGAAGGTCGGCCAGGTGCGATCGGTGCGCGTCTCCGTCGACCTGCCGGCGGGGGACGGCGCCAGCACGCCGCTCCCGTGGGCGCCGGTGGGCGGCGGGGAGCCGGCGCGGAGCTTCCCGGCCCTCGTCGTGGCCGCGCCGCCGTCGGCGCACCCCTTCACCGTGACCCCCGAGGGCACGGGCCTGCTGGCCACCGCCGCGGGTGCGACCGTGACGGTCTCGGGGATCCCGCCGCTGGCGCCGTCGGGGCCCGAGGACAAGCTGGATCCGACCTTCCACGAGGAGGGCCCGAGCCCGCTACGCCTCGACGCGGCGCCGGACCGCGGGTGGTACCTCGTAGAGGCCCGGTGGAAGGACGCGGAGGGCACCCTCACCGACCTGCAGCGCCAGCGGGTCTACCTCGTGCCCGAGGCGCCCGCGGCCCTGTTGTGGCACGGGATCACCCCCGCGCCCCGGGTCGCCGAGGACCTCCGCGGCGCGCCGCTGCGGCCGCGCGAGGGCACCTCGATCTGCGTGGGTGACCCGGACTTCGAGCCCGCCGCGCACCTCCTCGCCGACCAGATCGCCCGGTTCACCGGGGTCCACCTAGAGGTCGCGGCGTGCATCCCGGCGAAGGGCGACCTGTGGGTCGGTCCGGTCGCCGCGATCCCCCGGGTCCTGCGCGCGCCCGGGCGGCGCCACACGCCGGCCACCGACCTGCCGTCGGACGAGGGCTTCTACCTGGAGGCGTCGGCCGCGGGGGGGATCGTCGGCGCGAAGACGCGGCGCGGCGCGGTCTACGGTGCACTGGCGCTGGCGGACGCCATCGGTCCGGACGGCACCGTGCCGCCGCTCGCCGCCGCCGACTGGCCCGACATCGCACTCCGGCCGCTCTTTCACCGCCTGGACGTGTCCCACCACGCCAAGCTCGACGTGGACCGGTACATCACCTTCCTGCGACGGGTGGTCGCGCGGGGCCGGTACAACCTGCTGATCCTGACTCTGCGGGGGGCCTACCGGTACCCGTCGCACCCGGAGCTGGCCGACCGCAACGCGCTCTCCCCCGACGACCTCACGCGGATCCTCGGCGCGGCGCGGGAGCTCGGGATGGACGTGGCGCCCGGGACCAACGCACCGGACCACGCCGAGTGGATCCTCCGCCATCACCGGGAGCTGCAGGAAGACGACAGCAAACGCCTCGGCTGCACCCGGGATCCTGCCTTCCGGGCGCTGCTCGCCGACGTGTTCGGCGATCTGATCGAGGCCTTCGGGCACCCGCGCTACTTCCACGTCGGTGGCGACGAGGTCTACTGGCCCACCGAGCGCCGGGACGAGGTGGTGCGCTGCCCCCGGTGCGCGGGCACGCCCCGCCCACAGCTCTACGGCGACTTCCTCGCCTGGGAGCTGCAGACCCTGCACGCTCGCGGGGTAACGCCGATCGCGTGGTCGGACATGGTGGTCAGGCCGTGGAACGGCCACATCCAGGGCCTCGACCGGAGCCTCGACCGGATGCCCGACGACGCGCCGCAGCAGATGGTGTTCATGAGCTGGGCGGCCATCGGCGACTCCGTGGGCACCCTCACCGCGAAGGGCTACCCGGTGATCTGGGGCGCGACGGGGCTGTACGACGCGCGGCTGAGGGGGCTCGCCGAGGCGGCGCCCGACGTGGCGGGGGCCGGGTTCGCGATCTTCTCGGCGGCGCCGTGGCAGTCCCACGGCTGGGGCCCCTTCGAGCGGCAGGTCCGCTACCACTGGCCGGGCGTGCTGCTCTTCGGCGCCACCGCCTGGCGTCCGGCGCTGGCGAGCGCGAAGGTCGACGGGCTGCTCGGAGCGCTCGTGGACGCCCCCGCCTACCTGCCCGGCTACCTCGCGCCCCCACAGAGCGCCGAGACCGTGCCGCTCGCGGTCGACGGGCCCGCGCCCCCACCCGGCGCAGCGCTCCCGGCCCCCGTGGGTGGGGTCACCGTGCAGGGCCTGCCCTTCGACGGGCTCTCGTCCCTCGTCGCCGCCGGGAAGGGCGAGGAGCGCGCCACCGTGCACGTCGGGGGCCTGGCGCGGGCGGTCTCGCTGCTCCAGGCGACGGTCCTCTCGCTGGACGCCGACCGCGCTCGCACCGCGGTCTTCCGCCGCGCCGCCTCCTGGCTCGGGCCGCCCACCGCGATGGTCACCGCGCACTACGCCGACGGCCAGACCGCCACCACGCGGCTCACCTACGGCGTCGACACCTTCCCGCCCGACGTCGAGCCCCTGGCCTGGTCCCTTTGGCGCACCGACGGCACCGCGATCGCCACGGACGCGACCGCGCCGGGTGCGCGCGACCGGGTGCTCTACCGCTGGGACTGGGTCAACCCGCGTCCCGGTGCGCCTATCGACACGATCACCGTGCAGGCGGACAACCCTGGCGTCTACGTGCTGATCGCCGGGGCTACGGCTTCCCGGTAGTCGGGTCCGACTCCAGGACGCCGTCGCGAAGCAGCCGCTCGATCTGGGGCGCGGCCTTCTCGGTCTGCCCGTGGGCGAGGTAGGCGGTGACGAGCTCCTTGCGGAGCCGGTCGTCGTTCGGGTGCTGCCGGACGAGCCCCTCGAGCACCCGCAGCCCCTCGGCCACCTGGCCGTTCTCCATCCGAGCGCGGGCGAGCACGCGGCGGGTGCGGATGTCCTTCACCGCGCAGATCGTGAGCGCGGTCGTGAGGGCGTCGATCGCCTCGTCGTAGTGGCCGAGCGCCTCCTCGGCGAACCCGAGCACCCGCTCCCGGCCGCATCCCTCGGGCAGCGGCCGCACCAGGGCCTCGGCGCGCTTCGGATCGCCCCAGCGCATCAGGTCCTCGGCCCACATCACCGCGCACTGGTCCAGTCGGCCCTGCTCGGCGGCGTAGAGCGTCTCGGCGGCCGGTCGGTCGCCAGCGTCGGTGAGCACGCGGGCCGCCTCGCAGCGCCGGTCGGGGCGCTCGGGGATCGCGGCGTCGACCGCGTCGCGCGGGGGCTTCGCGGTGGACAGCGCCTCCTCGATCTGTGGGCGCGCGGTGAGGTCGGGCAGGTTCAGCGAGAGGAGCTGGCGATAGGCGGTTCGGGCGCCGTCGAGGTCTCCCTGGGCTCGGAGGATCCGCGCCTTCGCGAGCCAGGCGCTCGGCAGGGTCGGGTAGACCGCGCTCGCCCGGTCGAGCAGGGCCAGGGCGTCGTCGGGAGCCCCGGCGAGGTAGCGGGCGTGGGCCAGGCGCACGAGGATCTCGCCGTCCAGGGGTCGCCGCGCGAGGGCGAGGCGGTACAGGTCGACCGCCTGCGCCTCGGCCTCCGCGTCGGGGTGGTCCGCGAGCAGCGCGTCGGCTCGGTCGAGCAGGGGACCCGTCGCGCCCCACACCGAGGACCCGGCGGGGCGGGCGAGCGCGGCGCCGGCGAGGGCGAGGGCCGAGGTGGCCACGAGCAGGCCCTGACCGACACGCCAGTCCGTCTGCCACCGCGTCGGGGCCGACGGCTCCTCCCGGGTGGCGAGCGCGAGGAGCGCGCCCATGGTGCTCGCGCCGAGGAGCGCGATGGCGCCGGAGCGCAGGGGGAAGTCGAAGCACGCCGCGAGGGCGAGGACTCCCACCGAGGCGGTTCCGGCCACCGCGCGCCACCGCCGGTGGCCGGGCGGGAGCGCGCGGACGGCCCGGAGCCCGGCGGCGAGGGTGATCCCGAGGGCGCCCAGGGCGAGGAGCGCGGCAGGGATCCCCTGCTCGGCGGGCACCTGGAGCAGGTCGCTGTGAGCGTGGACCGGCTGGGCGAAGGTCGGCGAGCGCTTCACCACCGTGGCGGCGTCGTGGTAGCCGCCGGTGCCGACGCCCAGCAGCGGTGCCGCGCGGATCACCCGCGCCGCGTCGCGCCACAGGGCGGGCCGGCCCGCGTCGACGTCGTGGGAGGCGGGGTAGTCGGGCTGGACGGCGGCGGTGTAGTCGGCCAGCACCGCGTGGGGCCCGAGGACCGCCAGGACGAGCACCAGCAGCGCCGCGACGCCGGTGGCGACCCACCGGCCGGCCCCGCGTACCCCGAGCACGACGACCGCCCACAGGCCGAAGACCGCGAGCAACACCCCACCCCGGCTCCCCGTAAGCAGGACCGACTGGCCGACGAAGGCGGCCGCGATCCACCAGGGGAGCGCGCGCATGCGTCGTCCCTCCGCGGCGGCGAGGCCGACGGCCAGGGGCAAACAGATGGCCAGGAAGGCGGCGGCGTGGTTCTGGTAGACGAAGGGCCCGAAGAACTGGATCCCGTTGCCACGCCCGAAGTCGGTGAACCCGTAAATGGCGCGGGCGCCCTCGGCGCGCTGCAGGAGGCCGACGGCGCCGACCGCGACCCCCGCGAGGGCCGAGCCCACGGCGATCCGGCGCGCGGCCCGCTGGGAGCGCGCCACGGTGGCGACGCCAGCGCCGTAGGCGAGGACCAGCCCGAGGAAGGCCACTCCGAGGAGCGCGCCGCGGGGGTCGATGGCAAGCGGGTGCGCGCGGGCGCCGGCGACCTTCAGGGAGGCCGCCACCAGCGGCCCGAACCCGGGCTGGAGCGCCGCGCGGAGCCCTGCCGCCGCAGGGAGCAACGCGAGCCACGCGAGGACCGCGAAGCCGGCTCCGAGGGCACCGGCGACGAGCGGGGCCCGGGCGGGGCGGCCCGCGGGGCTGCGACGCCAGGCGCCGAGCAGCCCGAGCCCCCCGGCGAGCAGGCCGAGGACGGCCTGTGCCGGCACGTGGACGGTGCCGAGCGCGAGGGCGGCGAGCAGCGGCACCAGGGCCAGCCCCCACACGAGCGGCCGCGGGGCCGCGGGCGCCGAGGTGCGGCGCCGCTTGCGCGCTGGCGACGGGGTCCCCGTCATCGCTACTCGGGGAGCCGATACCCGAACACGCGCGCCCGGGCGACGCGGAGCAGGAAGCGGGTGTTCTCGACGAAGTTCCGGCGCCAGAGGCGGCGGGGCTCGTGGGCCAGGCGCCATGCCCACTCCAGCCCGCGGTCGCGTGCCCAGGCGGGGCTGCGCGGGGTGCGGCCGGCGAAGACGTCGAAGCTGCCCCCCACCCCCATGCTGAAGGGGATGCCGAGGACCGGGAGCCACCGGTGCTGGAAGACCTCCTTCTGAGGCGTTCCGAGGGCCACGAAGAGCAGATCGGACCGTGTGTCGCGGATGCCCTGCACGAGCGCCTCCTCCTCGGACGCGTCGAAGTACCCGTGGTGGTAGCCGGCGACCTCGAGGTTTGGATGGAGCGCCCGGAAGTGCTCGACGCACGCCTCGACCACCTCGGGCCGGGCGCCGAGGAAGTAGGGCCGCCAGCCCTTCTCCGCGGCGCGCTCGATCAGCCTCGCCATGAGCTCGATCCCGGTGACGCGCTCGGGCAGCGGCACCCCGAGGATCCGCCCTGCGATGAGGACTCCCACGCCGTCCGCGCTGATCAGCGCGCTCTCGCGGACCGCGGCGCGAAGCTCCGGGTCGTGGGCCATCTGGTCGACCTTCGCGGCGTTGACGCACATGTGCTGGTGCGGGGTTCCCTCCGCGATCAGCGCCTCGACGCGCTCCAGCGTCTCCTCCATGGTGAGCGCGTCGACCGGGCAACCCATGAGATCCACGCGCTTCTCGGGCCCCTTCACTCGTCCTCCTGCCACCGGAATCTAGCGCGCCACCGCGCGATCGGCGCGTCAGAGCCCGAACAGGCGGCGCTCGATCTCCATGAGGGCCGCCGCGGCCCGGGCTGCCGCACCCTCGGGTCGATCCGCCGCGTGGCGGGGCTCGAAGCGCATCGTGCGCTGCTGGCGGAGGCGGTTGCCGGTCACGATGTGCCCCACGGCGAAGTCGTCGCCGCGGCGCAGGCGGGCGGCTACCTCGGAGAGATCGGCCCCGAGCCAGCGCCCGATCGCCTCGATGGTGCCCGCCGGGTCGCCGGCGAGCGCCTCGTAGGCGACCGGGTGGACATCGCCCAGGCGGCGCTCGGTCAGCCGCACGCTCGCGCCGACGAAGGTGTAGTAGGCGAGCATCGCGGCGGGGGACTTGGGCGGTTGCTCGCCCGGGTTCGGCTTCTGCCAGGAGCGCATCAGCCCGGCGGGTCGGCGGGTGAGCCGCACCGTGCGAAGCTTCAGCTCCGGCACGGTCGCCAGCGCCAGGGCGCGGGCGCTGTACTTGGAGGAGTCGATGACCCGGCTCGCGCCCGTCACCTCGGCGATCGCGGCGAGGATCGCGCGGTTGTAGCCCCAGTAGGCGCCCAGGAGGCCGTGATCAGCGCTCCGGGTGAGCAGGCGCGGGACGTCGCGATGGGCGTCGACCCGCCGGAAGACCGTGGCGGCGTCTTGCAGCTTGGCGGTGTCCCACTCCAGCCGGTCGAGGACCGCGCCCCACACCGGGCAGGACTTCGCGGGGCGGCCGCAGGCACAGGGCGCGTCATCGAGCAAGGCGTCCTGGACCAGGAAGGTCAGCTCCCCGGCGCCGAAGGTTCCCGGCGCGTGGGCGAGGAGGATCTCCAACACCGTCGAGCCGCTCCGGCCCGTGCCGAGCACGTACAGGATCTCCGGAAGGCCGCTCACGGGGTGCCTCCGTCGGGCAGGGCGGCGCGGATCGCGCGACCGACCGCGGCCACCGAGAACCGGTCCAGGGCGTCGCGCCGGGCGGCGTCGCCGAGGCGCTGGCGGAGCGCCGGATCGCGCAGGCGGTCGAGGGCGGCGCCGAGGGCTGCCGGGTCGGGATCGTCGACGAGGAGCCCGGTGCGGCCGTCGCCGACCACCTCGGGGATCGGTCCCCAGCGCAGGGCGACGCTCGGCAGGCCGAAGCACGCCGCCTCGATGAACCCCATCCCGAAGGAGTCGTAGCGGGTCGGCAGCAGGAACACGTCGCTGTCGCGGAGCAGGCGGTCCCGGTCGTCGTCGCCGACCCACCCGGCGAAGCGCACCCGGTCGCCGAGGTCTCGCGCCGCGCGGGCGAGGGCGGCGGCTTCGGGGCCATCGCCCGCGACGACCAGGGTGGTCGACGGGTCGGCGTGGCGCAGGGCGGCGATCGCGAGGTCGACGCCCTTGCCGGGCACCAGCCGGGTCATGGTGACCACGCGCAGGCCCTCGCCTCGGCGCGGCGCTCGGGGGGTGCGCGCGGCCTGCTCGGCCCAGGACGGGAGCGGATCGGGGACCACCTGGACCGCGCCGCGCAGGCCCACCGCAGCGAGCCGATCCCGGGCCCGCTCGGTGGACACGCACACGCTGTCGGCCACGTGGAGCACCTGCCGGAGCACCCGGGCGCGGGCCCCGTGGGTCCAGTGCTCGAGGCGGTAGGAGTGGAGCTGGATCATCGTGCGCGCCCCGGCGCGGGTGGCGAGGCGGAGCAGGGTGGTCTCGCGAAGCACGGAGAGCTCCGAGCCGGCGTGGGTGTAGATGATTGGCTGCTCGCCCGCCTCGCGGATCGCCCGGATCGCCCGGATCATCGGGCGCGCGGCGCGGACCGCGAGGCGCCAGTGGCGACCGCGCGCCGAGGGATCGTAGGTCGGCACGAAGGCGTGCAGCAGGCCCTCGTCGCGCGCGGCCTCGATGAATCCGGCCATGGCCACGCCGATCCCACCGCGCGGGTCGGTCGGTTGGGTCCCCAACAGGACGAGGATCGGAGCCGGGGGGGCCGGAGCGGGCACCATTTGTCCGGCCTAACCCGCTCGACAGCGGGACCGCGGTCCGATCGGTGGATCGGTGACAGGCGCGTCGCGGGGGATGCGGGTACAATCCCGGCCGAACGGTCTCGGAGACGCTCCCGATGCGCACTCTCTTCCTCGTTGCGGTCCTGGCCTCGCCGCTCGGCTGCCGGCTGCAGGACTTCGACGGTGACGGCTACGGCCCGTCGCAGGACTGCGACAACTTCAACCCCGCCGTGTACCCGGGTGCGACCGAGGTGTGCGACGGGCTCGACAACAACTGCGACGGACAGGTCGACGAGGGGGTGCAGGCCACCTTGTACGCCGACACCGACGGCGACGGCTGGGGCGATCCCGCCGTCTCCCAGGTCGGGTGCACGCCTCCTGACGGCTACGTCGCCAACGACCAGGACTGCGCCGACGACGACCCGCAGGTCCATCCCTTCGCCAGCGAGGTGTGCGACGGCGTCGACAACGACTGCAACGGGCAGGTCGACGGGGCCGACGCGGTCGACGCCACCACCTACTACCGGGACGCCGACGGCGACGGGTACGGGGACGACGGCGAGACCACCAAGGCCTGCTCGGCCCCCGACGGCTACGCGGCCACCGGCGGCGACTGCGACGACAGCGCCGCCGACGTGCACCCCGACGCCTTCGAGCCGTGCAACGGCGCCGACAAGAACTGCGACGGCGTGCCCCCACGCGCCTGCTACTCATGCCTCGACATCCAGCAGAGCGGCGTGTCGAGCGGCGACGGGATGTACACGGTCGACGTCGACGGTGCCCGGGGCGACATCGACCCGATGTCCGTGTACTGCGACATGACGACGGACGGCGGCGGGTGGACCCTCGTGCAGCGGACCGTGTGGGACTGGGCCCAGACCGAGGCGCTCTACACCGGCCACAACGACTGGTACAGCAAGACCATCGGCGACGCCTCGCCCGACCACGCCTACCGGATGGCCGGGCGCGCCTGGGCCTACCTGAACGACGACCTCGACCACATGTTCGTGCACCGGATGCACGACACCGCCGGGGGCGCCTGCGACCCGCTGTACTACGTCGCCACCGACGGCACCCTGTCGATCTCCCCCGAGGTCACGACGATCACCGGCGCCATCCAGCCCTTGGGCGTCGTGTTCTTCAGCTCCGACCAGCTCAGCACGACCGACTCGGGTCCGGCGACGTGCAACACCGTGCTGTCGGGCGTGCCGTGGTTCTACGGCACCTGCTGCCAGACCTGCCCGAGCCTCGGCGGCAACTACTGGACCGACGACCCGCACCCGTCGATCTTCTACTCGGGGATCCCGGACTTCTTCGGTCACAACCGGAACGACACCTGCACCGACGCCCCCGCGGTGCGCGCCGACAACGACACCTTCTACTACGGCGTCGACTCGATGGGGTACTACCTGCGCTGAGGCGCCGCGGGCGGCGCGGCCAGCACGAGGCCGACCACCGCCCACAGCACCCAGGCGATGGTGAGTCGCGAGAGGAAGGTGTTGCTGAGCGCGTTGACCACCGCGGCGGCGGTGAGGAGCGACAGCGCGAGGCGGGCGAGGTCGACCCGCCACGGGGACCGGTCGCGCAGGCGGGTCCAGGCCTCTCGCGCGCCCGCGCCCGCGAGCCACAGCCACAGCAGCGGGCCGGCCGGGCCGAGTTGGTAGAGCAGGCTCAGGTACTCGTTGTGCGGGTCCCGGGGCTTCCAGAAGACCAGGTGGCCACCGAGCCCGTCGCCGAAGAGGATCCGTTCGGGGGGCAGCGCGAGGAAGGCGGACAGCGAGCGGGCCCAGATCGCGCCGCGGTGGGTGCCCAGCGCGGTCCAGCCGCCGTCGGGTGCGGTCAGGGTGAGCAGGTTCCACACGTCGTCGAAGCGGGCGCGCAGGCGGGCGCTCAGCAGCAGGGCGAGCGCGATCCCAGCGCCGAGGAGGATCAGTGCGGACCACCGTCGCTGTAGGAGCAGGAGCACGCCGAGGGCGAGAGCGACGAGCACGAGCCCGGTTCGCACCCAGGTCGTCGCGAGGCAGGCCAGGGCGGCGGCGCCGAGCGCCCCGGCGAGAGCGCGGCGACGGCCCGTGGCGCCGTGCAGAGCGAGGAACGCGCCGAGGACCGTGAAGACCGCCATCGCGAGCGCGTGGGAGTGCAGGTCCTGGTAGGGGCCGAGGAGCCGGTGGTAGCCGTGGAGCTCCTCGGTGGGGGCCGTGTGGGTGAGCAGGCCGAGCAGATCGAGGCCGATCGGGATCGCGGCGGCCCCGAGCACCGTCCACAGCAGGGTCCGCTGGGCGCGCTCGGTGCGCACCGAGGCCGCGACCACGGCCATGAGCAGCAATGGGCTCGCGTAGCGGAGGAAGAAGTCGAGCCCGCGCGCCGGTGCCGGGGCGCGGACCAGCCCGACCGCGAGCCAGGCGATCCACGCCGCCAGGGGCCAGCGCAGGGGAAGCCGGCGCAGGGCGGGCCACGCGGCGAGGGTGCCGAGCACGAGCGCCAGGGCGAGCAGCCCGCCCGCCGCCTTGCCGAGATCGAGGCTGGGCAGGCGGATCTGGGCGATCCACGCAAGATCGAGGAGCACCCGGAGCCCGAGCGCCGTCATCGCGAGCAACGCCAGCACCCGCTGGGGGGAGAGCGGGCGAGGCCCGGGCCGGTCCGGCATCACGCGCACGATTCTGGCCCGTCCCATCGGCCGGCGCAACCGGCCTGCTCGGGCGTTAGATTGGAGCGATGGGATCCCTGCTGCCGCGCCGCCTCTCGCTACTCCTCTTTGGGCTCCTGCCGTTGCTCGGGGTCGCGTGCGGGCCGAAGCGGCCGCCCTCGGTGGTGGTCGGCGACCCGTCCGAGCTCACCGAGGAGACCCTGAACCAGCTCGTGCAGCACCTGCGGCCGCTGGTCGAGGAGGAGGCGGGGCGGAAGTTCGAGACCCCGCCCCACGCGCGACTCGGGCGCCGGGCCGATCTGGAGGCGATTCTCGAGTCCGAGTTCCTGGACTCGACCGCTGGCGTGTACCACGCGCCCGAGTGGGTCCTGCGGCAGCTCGCCGCGGAGGCCCGGCGGGCGGCACCCGGCGTGGTCGGCAAGTGGGGGATCCAGACCGGCGTGCTCTACCTCGCGCCCGACGCGGTGGCGCAGGTGACCACCTCGGTCGGGCTGCCCCGCGAGCGCGCGGGGGACGTGGCGCGGCTGGTCCTCGCCCACGAGATGGTGCACGGGCTGCAGAGCGAGGTCCGCGGCTGGGAGGGCCTGCGCGATCTGGACGCGGTGGATGCGATGCGCGCGGTGACCGAGGGCCAGGCGAACTTCGTCGAGTCCCGGGTGGCCGACCGCCTGGGCCTGCAGGACGCCCGGGCCGCGCTGGACGCGAGCCAGGGCTGGACGGAAGACGGCCCGAAGTCCCCCGCCTCCTTCGAGCTGTGGGCGCTGTACGGCCAGGGGATGAAGTTCGTCGCCTGGCAGTACGCCCACGGCGGCAATGCCCAGGTGTGGAAGGTGATCGCCGAGCCCCCGGCGTCCACCTCCATGATCTTCCGGCCCGCGACCTACTCGCCCACGGTGTCGCCCGGCGACGACTACACCGCGGCCCTGGACGGCATCGAAGACGACCTCACCGAGGGCGCCTGGGTCACGGTGGTCGGCCGCGTCGAGGAGCTGAGCCTGCGCGAGGACCTGCAGGGCGGCGACCCGGCGGAGGTGCGGGAGGTGCTGGGCCGCCTGCGCGGCGGCACCGAGCGACGCGCCTTCCGCACCGACCGCACCGCCACCCTGCGGGTGATGCACTTCGAGGACCCCGCCGCGGCGAAGGCGATGGTCGCCCTGGCCGCCAAGCCGCGCCCGGTCGAGGTGCCCGAGGGCGTGCAGTGGCGCGACGAGAGCACCCCCTACGAGGACGTGCCCGCGGACGCCGCGGTGCTGCGCGTCCTCGGCCCGAAGCAGATGGGCGTGGGCGCGGAGACCCGCGAGGTGTGGCTGGCGCGCGGCGACCTCGTGGTGGCGATCCGTACCCAGGGCTTCCGCCCGGGTCTCCGCCTCCGCACGGCCCTGGAGGATCTCCTCGGGCGCCTGCCGCCGAGCCCCGCTCCGGGATCGCCGGGCTAGCCCGGGATAGGCACGGCCGACGGAGGACCCCATGCGCTCGACCTGGTTCTGGGCCGGCCTGCTCGCCGCCGCCTGCCTGCCCGCCCACCGGCCGGCCAGCGACTACTGCGAGCGCACGGCGGACATGTTCTGCAGCTACTACCTGCGCTGCGGCCGGATCGCCGAGGACACGATGGATGCCTGCACGTCCACGTTCCTGGAGACCTGCAACGAGGTCTACGAGCCGCACTACACCGCGCTCGCCGAGGAGGGCCGCGTCGCCCTGAGCCGCGCCGGGATCCGCGCGTGCAAGCAGCACCTCGACACCGTGGCCTGCGACCAGCAGGTCTTCGATCTCGACGGCCCCTGCGGGCAGGTGTGGGAGGGCCTGTCTGGCGTGGGCGAGCCGTGCGGGCTCGGCATCGAGAGCTTCGTGTGCGAGACCGGCAGCACCTGCGTGATCGGCATGGACCTGTGCGGGACCTGCGAGTCCACGGTGCCCGCCGGCGAGTCCTGCGGCGCGAGCGCCCACTGCCAGTCCACGGCGGCCTGCGTCGGTGGCCACTGCGTGACCCGCGGCCTGCCCGGCGACCCCTGCGACGACACCCACCCCTGCGAGCTGGGCACCTCCTGCAACGGCACCGGCACCTGCGTGGCGCCGGCGATCGTGGGGCTCGGTGAGGACTGCGACAACACGCATCACTGCCCCTACCGGAGCGCGTGCCTGAGCGGGCAGTGCGTGCAGACCGCGCTGCTGGGGGAGTCGTGCACCGACACGGCGTGCGCGTCGGGGTGGTGCGACGGGAGCACGTGCCAGCCGCTGAAGGACGGCGGGGCGGCGTGCGAGAGCCCGCTGGAGTGCCACAGCCTGACCTGTACGGACGGGCAGTGCGGGTCGCTGCCGGGGGCGTGCTTCGACACGGGCGGTTGATGGTCCAGGTCCTTGCCGGAGTGGGCGACCGGCCGGGAATGGCCGTCGAGCGCGCCTACCGGAACGCGCACCGCCGCTTGCGGAGCTCCTCCATCACCGCCGTCCGGTGCTTCCCCCAATTCGCCGGGAGCGCGCCCTCGCACCCGAGCCCGGCGAACCGGTCCGTCCACCCCGGGCCGGGCCGCCGCGCGAGCGCCGTCGCCAGCACACCCCAGGCGGCGTCCGGCGCTGTGTCTCCGGCCTGCTCCAGGTCCCCGATCAACGACCCGGTCACCTCGTCGAGCGCCGGGTCGCACACCCCGAGTAGGGGTTTGAAGGTGCCTGCGAGCTCGCTCGGAGGCACCCCCGAGAGCGCCGCCTTCACCGCGGCGAGGCCGAACAGCGCGTCCACCCCACCGCAGGGGGACCGCCGGCTCCGTGCCGAGATCAGCACCGTGCCGTCCCCAGCGCGCGCGAACAGCCGATCCAGGGCGCGCGATGCCGCTCCTCGCTGGTCCAGGCCCCCCTTCGGGTCGAGGAGCAGCCCCGCGAGCGCGTCCCGGAGCAGCGGATCCGCAGCCTTCATCGCGACCAGCCGGTCCGCGAAGCGCTCGGCGGCGACGTCGTCCCCCGCGCGCACCGCGGCGAGCAGGTCGCCGCCCGCGGCACCCGGGTCGTCCGTCACCCGAGCGAGCGCCGCCGCGGCGAGGGGGTGGTGGGTCCGCTGCAGGACGTCTCGCAGAGCGTCCGCGAGGCACGGCTCGGCGGCGATCTGCATCGCCCGGTCGGCGAGGTTCGCCCCGTAGGCGCCGTGGATGGCGCGGCCCAGGGGCGCGCAGGTGCTCGGCGTGGGCTGCTGGGCGGCCAGCGCCTCGAGGGCGGCGGCCCGGACTGCCGGTCGGCCGTCCCCGAGCAGGACGGTGGGCGCGTCGTCGAGCACCTTGCGCTCCAGCGGGCGGGCCTCGCCGTCCCGGGTGAGCGGCGAGCCGCACGCCGTCCACGACTGGGCCTGCCCGTCCAGGCCCGTCGAGGTGGCCTGGTAGGCGGCGGTCACGCCGCTCGTGCACCCGACGCCTACCCGGTGCACGACGACGAACCGGTCGCGGGCGGTGACTCCGATCGTGTCGTCGCCGGAGGGCGTCGTCCCGACGCAGCCGCCGACCACCGCCACCGGGCGGGCGAGGGGCGAGGAGATGCATCCGGGTGGGGCGTCCGCGTCGCATCGCTTCGCCCCGTCGGGTGGGTCGTACAGTCCGTCGGGAGGCGGGTTTGCGAGGCATCTCGGGCGCTCGGGGGGCGCTCGTAGGCCCGCGACCGGCGCGCCGTCTTCGTAGCGGGTCTCGCCGAGCACCCGGCCGTCCGAACCGTAGGCCGTCCACCAGCCCGCGTGGGCCGGGAGCATCCACAACAGCAGCGCGAGGAGCATGGCGCGGGAGCGTAACCCCGAGGAGACGGTCATCGAGCCGATTGGCAGGGAAAGTGCAAGGGGCAAAGCAAAACACGGAGCGTCTCGTCCCGTCGGGATCCGACCCGGAAGGGCGACGGGGCGTGGACGGTGCGATAGGGAAGCATTAGCAGATGCGGCCACTGAATGAATGCTCATTCATGCCCGACACGACTGGGGGTCACGATGAACCGCGTCGAGCCGAAGCAGGAGAAGACACCGGGGCACGCCACTGAAGAAGAGTCCCGTGAGCTGATGGAGTCCTCCCGCGAGCAGGACTGGTCCGGCCGCGGATTCATCAAGCAGATCTTCCTCGGCAAGTACCACTACGACTGGGTCCATCCCTACCCGATCAAGCCGCTGCGCCCCGAGTTCGAGGCCTTCCTCGACAAGCTGAAGGCGTTCATGGACGAGCGTGTCGACCCGATGGAGATCGACCGGAGTGGCGAGTACCCGCCCGAGGTGATCGAGGGGCTGAAGGAGCTCGGCTGCTTCGGGATGAAGATCCCCACGAAGTACGACGGGCTCGGGTTCACCCAGGACGAGTACGGCCGCGCCATGGAGCTGCTCGGCCGCTACGACGCCAACCTCGTCGCGATGCTGTCGGCCCACCAGTCCATCGGCGTCCCCCAGCCGGTGAAGCTCTTCGGCACCGAGGAGCAGAAGCAGCGGTTCCTGCCGCGGTGTGCCAGGGGCGCCATCTCGGCCTTCGCGCTCACCGAGCCCGACGTGGGCTCCGACCCGGCCAAGCTCGCCGCGACCGCTGAGCTGTCCGAGGACGGCACGCACTACGTGCTCAACGGCGTGAAGCTGTGGTGCACCAACGGCACCGTGGCCGACCTCATGGTGGTCATGGCACGGCACCCCGACAGCAAGAAGATCAGCGCCTTCGTCGTCGAGGGCGACTCCGAGGGCTTCAGCGTCGAGACCCGCTGCCACTTCATGGGCCTGCGCGCCCTGGCGAACGGCCTGCTGAAGTTCGAGAACGTGAAGGTCCCCGTCGAGAACCGCCTCGGCCGCGAGGGCGATGGCCTGCGCATCGCGTTCACCACCCTGAACGCCGGGCGCCTGTCCATCCCGTCCGCGGTGTCCGGGGGCTCGCAGCTCGCGGTCACCTGGGTGCGCGAGTTCGCCCGCGACCGGGTGCAGTGGGGCGTGCCGGTCGGCAAGCACGAAGCCGTCTCGCACATGCTGTCGGACGTGGTCACCAACGCCTGGGTCATCCAGTCCGTCGCGCGCCTCGGCCACGGGATGGCCGACCGCAAGGGCTACGACATCCGGCTGGAAGCGGCGGCCTGCAAGGAGTGGTGCACCACCCGCCACTGGGACCTCGTGGACACCGCCATCCAGATCAAGGGCGGGCGCGGCTACGAGACCGAGTGGTCCCTGCAGAACCGCGGCGAGGAGCCCACCGCGCTGGAGCGCATGATGCGGGACGCCCGCATCAACCGGATCTTCGAGGGCAGCTCCGAGGTGATGCACCTGTTCGAGGCGCGCGAGGCCCTCGACAAGCACCTGAAGGTCGCCGGCGACTTCGTGAACCCCAAGGCGCCGATGGGCAAGAAGCTCGCCGCGCTGCCGAAGATGATCGCCTTCTACGCCCTGTGGTACCCGAGCCTGTGGGTCGGCCTGACCTTCCTCGAGTACCGCGGCAACCCGATGGGCAAGCACCTGCGGTACATCGAGCGCGCCACCAAACGCCTCGCCCGCGCGGTCTTCCACGGCATGGTGCGCTATCAGGCGGGCCTCGAGCGCAAGCAGGGCGTCCTGTTCCGCGCGGTCGAGGTGGCCAACGAGCTGTTCGCCATGTCCGCGGTCATCTCTCGCGGCGAGACGATGAAGGAGCAGGGTGACCCCGAGGCCGACAAGGCCCTGGAGCTGGCGGACGTGTTCTGCCGCAGCGCCGAGCGCCGTATCCACGACTGGCTGCGCGACATGTGGAAGAACGACGACTCGGTCCGCGCCAAGCTCGGCAGGAGCGTCATCGAGGGGCGCCACGAGTGGGTCGAAGCGGAGCTCGATCGATAGCTCTCGCCCGGAGCGGCACGATGGACCACCGTGCCGCCCGATGCCCGGACCGACCCGCCTGCCCGCCGCGCACCGGCTGGTTGGGCGGGTTTGTTGCGTAGTGGGGCATTTTCGACCTTTCCCCTCGGATCCGCGGTGGTAGCATGGCGTCGGAACCGGCGGGCGCCGGCTCGGAACCGGCCAGAGAGGGGGGAAGATGCGCTGCACGACGTCGCTGCTGAAGGGGGCCGTCGACCTGCCGTTTTCCCTCGACGGGCTGAAGACGACGACCATCAAGGGCCAGCCGGTCTTCCTCCCGGTCAATCCGTACAACATCTTCATCAACTACGAGCTGGGGATGCACTGTGTCGGGTTCGACATGAGCTACTGCTGCGTCATCCCGCCCCACAACAGCGTCCAGTCCCAGGCCGTCCGCTCCGCGTCCGAGACGGACACCCTGCCCAAGCTCCTGTCCCCCGAGGACGGCGTCGCCCTGCAGTACGGCATCGACGACAACACCTAATCGGAAGGCGACAAGATGGCGTACTGGAACGTGCCCAAGGACGTCAACGGCGACGGGGACAAGGACGACCCCAACGACAACATGCCCAACTACGTCTGGACGCACCTGTACATCTACAAGGACCTCGCGGGCACCCTGCCCGACGGCCGCACGCCGAAGGACCGCGTGCACGTCGGCAAGGAGATCCCCGTGCAGGTGGATCACGGGCCCTCCGGCCAGCCCCTGCAGGGCGAGGCCCAGTGGTCCGGCGACAAGGGCGGCAACGTGGTGTTCACCGAGTCGCGCTTCGGGAAGATGGCCGACATGCCGCTCGTGCTCACCGCGAGCCACCTGTGGGACGCCCTCGGCCTGCCGCTCACCGCCTTCGACGACGGTGTGCTGAAGGGTGGCTCGCACCGCACCATCGACGAGAAGGACTTCCAGCCCTTCCAGGAGGCGCGGGTCACCCTGCTCCAGGCGGCGTCGAAGGAGCCGGTCCAGGCCAACGGCAAGCCGGTCAGCTTCATCGGGACCAACCCGGTCGACCTGCCCAACTGCATCTGGTGCCACAGCTCCGACCGGGCGAACAGCGAGGAAGACGACAACACCGGGAAGTACAAGCAGGAGTACGCGTACTGGAAGTCGACCTACCCCGACCAGAGCGAGTTCATGGCGCGGCTGTCGGCCGCGGCGATCAGCATCCTCGACATCCACGACACCAAGTTCCACACGCACTTCCTCGACGAGTACGCGCCCGAGGCATCGACCAACCGCCTCGGCTCGCGGGGCCCGGTCAACTGGTCGGACTGCCACGGCGACAACGTGCAGGGCCGCCTGAAGGTTCGGGAGACGCCCGAAGACAGGGCGATCCCGATGACGGAGGCGATCCACCAGGCCCACCTGAAGGCCGTGCCCGACGGCGACTCCATGGGGCGCACCCAGTCCTGCCAGATGTGCCACCCGACGCACTTGCAGGACCCGTCCCAGAACGTGACCGGGCAGGGCTTCAGCGCCATCGGCAAGGACGGCAAGCCGCGGTTCACCGACGGCGACATCCGCTAGCCGGGCGGCGGCTGCTACCTGCGGCGGGACGCCCACACCAACCCCGAGGCCAAGGGGCCCTTCTTCCTGAACGACGTCGGCAGGTACCTGCTGGCCAACGTCTCGACGGTGAACGGGGAGCTGCGCGGGCTGTACTGCACCAACTGCCACAACGCGAACGCTCAGGCGTGGTACAAGGCCGACGACCTGAAGACCCCGCAGCAGCCGGGCGCCGCCGAGACCCTGCGCGACGACTCGTTGGCGGAGATCGCCAAGACGGTGTCGGGCTCGGACGACGTGGCCGCCTACGCGGCCTACTCCCTGGACCCGAAGGTGAAGGGGGAGGGCGACCCGCTCGTCGCCTACTACGCCGAGCACGAGCCCGCGGCGCTGCCCGAGGTCGGCGAGGGCGTCACCTACGCCGACGCCTCGGCGGGCTCCGACTGGTGGTTGGCGGCGGGCGAGCCCCACTGTGCCGACTGCCACGTGGCTCCCTTCGTCGAGTCCATGGGCGGCGGCTACTTCCCCATCGATCAGAAGGGCAAGTACTCACTGTACCGCTACTCCAAGGCGCACGCCGACCTCGCGTGCCAGTCCTGCCACGAGTCGATCCACGGCCTGTACTCGGTGTACGACGGCGGGGCGGACGACACGACCAAGCTCCAGGCGCAGCAGTTCAGCCCCGACGGCGACTACTCCGGCCCGGTCACCTGCGCGGCCTGTCACGCGGTGGGCGCCCACGGTGTGCCCGTGCAGCTCGCCGACACCGACTACTACGACGACTACTGGGCCGCGGTGATCCTGATGCACCGCATGCGGGGCAAGGATCACACCCTGAAGCTCGACGAGCTCGTCGGCAAGTACCCCTACGCCGACTCCGCGGCGGTGGTGAAGGCGGCCCTGGCGCCCTGACCGGAGATCGGCACGGGATTCGCATCGTAGATCCTCCAGGAGGCCACCATGAAGGCGCTGGTCGTGTACGAGTCGATCTTCGGAAACACCCGACGCATCGCCGAGGCCATCGGCGCGGGGCTACGGGCGTATGGCGAGGTCAGGGTCCTGGAGGTGTCCATGGCGCCCGCGCGGGCCGACGGCCTCGACCTGCTGGTGGTGGGCGGTCCCACCCACGCCTGGGGCATGAGCCGTGCGAGCACGCGCGCCGGGGCGCGGGAGCAGGCCGAGGCGAAGCGGATGGAGCCGCCTTCGCCCAGCGTCGGGGTACGGGAGTGGCTGTCGGCGCTGTCCGGCGGGCGGGGGATCCCGGCGGTCGCCTTCGACACGGCGATCAAGACCACGTGGTCCCCCACCGGGTCGGCGGCGCGCCAGATCGCCCGGCGCCTGGGGGCGGCCGGGTTCCGCGTGGATGTCCCGGCGACGCAGTTCCTCGTCTCGGACACGGACGGGCCGCTGCTCGAGGGCGAGATCGAGCGCGCCCGCGTCTGGGCCGAGGGCCTCGCAGTGGACCTGGGTCTCGCCGCCGAGGAGCCGGCGCGCGCCCGGTGAGCGAGGCGGGGTGGGCCGATCGGCCGAGCCGTCCGCTCCTGGTCGTCCCAGTCGGCGCACTCGGCGCGGGCCCAGCCCTCCTTGCTCGGGGCGGTCGCCGCGCGGACCCGGTGCGCCGAGGGGCGGGCCGGAGGATCATCGGTGCGGGAGGACCGCGACCCGGCCGATCGGCGGCGGGGGCCGGTCGGAAGCGGTCTCTGCCCGGACACCGAGGGCGGAGGTGTATGCTCGCCGCCGATTGGAGGTCCTCGATGATGCGTTCGTCCTTCCTCGCGCTGTGCCTGCTCGCCGGCTGCGGCACCTCGGCCACCAGCACCACCGCCCCGGCCCCGGCCCCGGCCCCCGCGGCTGCGCCTGCCCCGGCGGCCGCGCCGGCCCCCGCGGCCGCGCCCAAGCCCACCCTCGACGTGCCTCCGGAGCGGGCGGTGCAGGTCAAGCTGCCCTCGGGCGCCACGGTCACCGGTGACCACGTGGTCGCGCCCGCCGACGGCACGCCCGAGAAGGCGATCGTCGCGTCGATCGACCTGCTCTCCAAGGGCGACTTCGACACCTGGATCAAGGACTGGTGCGACCCGACCCTGTGCGACAGCCCCGAGGGGATCACCTCGCTCAAGGCGCATAAGCTGCCGGCGGCCCAGGGCTCGGCCAAGGGCTGCCTGGGCGAGGACGGCAACAGCGTCACCGTCACCCGCCGCGACCCCGAGAACGGCGACGGCAACATCCACATCTACGTCTACTGCGGCGAGAAGCGCATGCCCGCCCCGGCCGCGCTGCACGAGCGCGACGGCGGCTACAAGATCGTCGACTTCTCCTGGTAGGCGCCGCCGATCAGTAGGGTCGTCCGTCCTTGTGGCGGTAGGGCGACGCGCCGTCGTGCCGCCCGGGGACGAACTTCATGTCGATGTCCGAGTACTCGCCGCCATCCTCCGGGATCGGGGTGCCGACCCCGAGGTAGACGGCGTCGGCGTCCGACCGGTTCTGCAGGTGGTGCCCGTCGGGCACGGCTCCCGGGAAGCCAGCGCAGTCTCCCGCGCGCAGCACCTCCTCGCCGGCGTCGGTGACGAGCACGAGCTCGCCCTCGAGGACGTAGACGAACTCGTCCTCCAAGGGGACCTCGGATGCGCGGATCCTGTGGGCCATGCTCACCTCCGGGCGAGCAGGTATCGCGCGGGAGCCGCCGGTTCAGGCGGAGATCCGCTCGACCGTGGCCCGGGTGGCCTCCACGGCGGCGAGGGCCTCGTGCACCGTCGCACCGCTGCCTCCTCCACGCTTGCACCGCTCGGTGATCGTCCGCTTCCACGCCTTCGCGCCGGGCACGCCGGTGAACAGGGCGAGGGCGTGGCGCAGGACGTGCAGCGGCCGGGTGTGGTCGTCGCACACGCGGTCGACGTAGGCCGAAAGGCGCAGGGCGATCTCGCGGCGGCTGGCCGCGGGCGCGGGCCGCCCGAAGAAGCGCGGGTCGACATCGGCGAAGTGCCACGGGTCGTCGTAGGCGGCGCGCCCGACCATCACCGCGTCGACGTGCTCGAGGTGCGCGGCGTAGGCGTCCAGGCTGCCCAGACCGCCGTTGATCTCGACCACGAGGTCGGGATGCTCGCGCTTGAGGCGGTGGACGTCCTCGTAGCGCAGCGGCGGGACGTGGCGGTTCTCCTTGGGAGAGAGGCCCGACAGCCACGCCTTGCGCGCGTGCACCGTGAATCGGTCCGCGCCCGCCTCGGCGACGATCTCGACGAACCGCGCCATGAAGGCGTGGCTGTCCTCGTGGTCGACGCCGATCCGGTGCTTGACGGTGACCGGCACCGACACCGCCGCGCGCATGGCGGCGACCGCGGCGGCCACGCGCTCCGGTTCGCGCATCAGGCACACCCCGAACCGGCCCTGCTGCACCCGCGCCGAGGGGCAGCCGACGTTGAGGTTCACCTCGTCGTAGCCGAGGTCCTCGGCGATGCGGGCGCAGGTGGCGAGATCCTCGGGGTCGTCGCCTCCGAGCTGCAGGGCGACGGGGTGCTCGACCGGGTCGTAGGCGAGCAGGTGGTCGCGATCACCGTGGAGGATGGCGCCCGTGGTCACCATCTCGGTGTACAGGAGTGCCTCGCGGGTCACCTGGCGCAGCAGCCACCGGAAGTGACGATCGGTGTGGTCCATCATGGGCGCCACGCTGATCGGGCGCACCTCGCCCCTCGGGATGCGCTGAGCGACGGTGGGGGCGCGGCGAGGGGTCATCCGCGCGTACATATCCTGGCAGGTGCGTTATCGTTCCCGCTGTCATGGCACCGGGGCCGACCGCCTCACCGCTCGAAGGTTTGAGCTTGGGCACATTTCACGGCACGAAGTACACGGGGCGCGGCCTGCGGGGGCCCGGGTCCGATCTGCTGCACGTGGTGGGCGACGACGGTGCGGAGCTGGTGGCCATCGCGTTCCACGAGGCCTTCCTCGACCACCCGGCCCTCACCAAGGGCGTCTCCCCGATCCTCGACTGGCTGAAGACTCCGGGCGTCGAGGGCCTCGTCCCGGTCCTGAGCTGGGACGAGGACGAGGGCGTGCTGCTGTGTGCCGCGGGCGACTGCGTGACCGTCGCCGAGATCCTTCGCGCCTGTCGAGCCGCGAAGGCGCCAGGCGGTCAGAAGGCCGCCCTCGAGCTGATGCGGGGCGCCGCCGAGATCCTGGGGGCCGCTGCCGAGGCGGGCGCCGAGGAGGGGCTGTACTCGCACGGCGCGCTCGGCCCCGAGCGTCTCGTGGTCACGCCCGACGGGCACGTGCGGGTGCTCGCCTACGGGGTGCCGGCCCCCGAGGTGTTCGCCTACCTCGACGAGGAGACCGACGACGTCCCCGCGGCGGCCTTCCGCTACTGCCCGCCCGAGCGCCTCGAGGACAAGGACGAGGACGTCCGTTCCGACCTGTACGCCCTCGCGCTCATCGGCGCCGAGCTGATCTTCGGCGAGCCGATCCACGACGCCGACGATCCGGAGGGGGTGATCGACCAGGCCCTCAACGGCGAGGCGGCCCAGGCGATCGAAGAACTGGGCGAGGACCTGTCCGACGGGATGCTCGACCTGCTCTGTCCGCCGGTCGAGCCGAAGATGGGCGACCGCTATCGCGACGTCGGGGAGTTCCTCGGCGCCCTGCGCGACCTCGTCGCCGGCGCCGAGGGCCCCTCCCTCACCGACCTCGCCGAGAAGGCCCGCGCGGCCGACGTCTCGGACGACCTCGGCGTCCCCGTCGAAGCCGCTGGCGCCGCCGCCGAGCCCGAGCCGGAACCCGAACCCGAGCCGGAGCCCGAGCCCGAGCCGGAACCCGAACCGGGACCCGAAGCCGAGGCCGGGCCAGAGCCGGGACCCGAGCCCGAGCCCGAAGACGAGCCCGAGCCCGAGCCCGA